>JAEEGJ010006121.1_pt1 | contig 36553 bp, 30 predicted proteins | sample 8958761 | NCBI WGS metagenome assembly JAEEGJ01 (sample SAMN16246546, study PRJNA631951) | gut metagenome | biome: gut microbiome; feature: rumen; material: RS-attached | host: Bos | place: Iran: Karaj | collected 2018-10
GTAAAAGCATTGCTTTATATTTTTCATCTTGTTTTTCAAATAGTTCCATACAAGGCATACTTACTACTCTAAGATCAAGTCTATATTCATTATAAAGTTGTTCTGCTATCATAACAGCAGTTTTAACTTCACTACCAGTTGCAATTATAATACCATGTAAGTTTTCTCTTTCTTTTCTTACTGGGTATGCTCCAAATTTAACAAAACCTGGATTAGTTTTGTCAAGAAGCATTCCATCTTGTCTATAAAGTACAAGTGCATTAGGACAAGTACTATTAAGCATCATATTCCAAGATCCAAGTATTTCATTAGCATCCGCAGGTCTAAATACATTTAGATTTGGAGTACTACGAAGAGATACTAACTGTTCTATAGGTTGATGTGTTGGACCATCAGGTCCTATTAAAATAGAATCATGAGTAAATATATAATTTACTGGTAAATTCATAAGTGCAGACATTCTAATAGCTGGTTTCATATAATCAGAGAATGATAAGAATGTAGAACCAAATGGTTTAAATCCTACTAAAGCAAGACCATTTAGGATTGCCCCCATAGCATGTTCTCTTACACCAAACCAAATATTTTTTCCATCAAAATGTTCATCTTTAACATCTTTAGCATTTTTAAGTCTTGTCTTAGTTGATGATGATAAATCAGCACTTCCTCCAACAAAGTTAAATACTTGTTTTTCAATTTCTTGCATGATTTCTTCATTTATATCACGAGCACTTTTCTTTTCTTCTTTATTAAATACCCATCTATCTTTTAATAAATCTATTTGCTCACCTTTTAATAATTTAGTTAAGTTATCACTATTTCTTATATCCAAAGTATTCTTATATTCATTATAAAGTCTAGCCCACATTTCATATTTGCGACCACTTCTATCATTTATCTTTTCTCTAAATGCTTTTACAGCATCCATATCTACATAGAATGGAGTATTAGAAAAGCCTAAACTTTCTTTTAAGGATTTAATATCATCTTTAGATAATGGTGAACCATGAACTTTACTAGTACCAGCATTAACACTACCATTTCCAATAATAGTTTTAACTTCAATAAATGAAGGTCTTCCTGACTTTTTACCATCTGATATAGCTTTATCTATTTCTTCAATATTAGTACCATCCATTACTTTTTTAGTAAACCATCCCATAGCTTTAAATCTATCAAGAACATTTTCAGTAAAAGTATTAGAAGTATCACCATCTAAACTAATATTATTTGAATCATATAATACAATTAAATTATCTAAGTTAAGAGTTCCGGCTAAACTTGCTGCCTCATAACTTATTCCTTCCATTAAATCTCCATCACCAACTAAGCAGTATACATCAAAATTAATAAGTGATTTACCTGCAAGTGATTTACTAGATTCAGGAATAACAAATTTTGATTCAAGCATTTTTTCTCCAATAGCCATACCAACACTAGATGCAAAACCTTGACCAAGAGGGCCAGTTGACATATCTACACCTGGAGTTACTCCGTACTCAGGATGACCTGGAGTTTTATATCCTAATCTTCTAAATTTTTTAATATCTTCTGAACCAATATCATATCCAGCTAAAAATAATGTACTATAAAGAAGTGCTGAACCATGTCCTGCACTAAGCACAAATCTATCTCTAGAAATCCAGTTTGAATCAGTTGTATTTATATTCATGTGTCTTGAATAAATAGTATAAATAATAGGTGCTGAAGAAAGCACAATTCCAGGATGTCCAGATCCTGCTACATCTATCATATCTATACCTAACATTTTTATCATTGACACTAGTTTGTTATCCATAAAATCACCACTTCATTATACTTACATTATATCAAAACTAATAAGTATAATAAAGTAAAAAAATAACTACATCGAAGATAATGTAGTTTCCTTATAACAATTATTATATTCCATATTTCTTGTAAGTAATCCTCCTACAAAAAATAACATTAGTAAGAATATAATTGTAATATAAAAATATTTGTTTTTTAAAGTTTCTACCATACTTATCTCTCCTTCTATTATCATTCTACTACGAACACTTGTTCGTGTCAATATAAAAATCAAACAAATGTTTGACATCTACTGTAAACTATGTTAAAATTATCTTGTAATATAAAAGGAGGATTAAAATGGAAAGTTTAACAAAACGTCAAGATGAAATTCTTACATATGTTAAAGAGTATATTGTTTCTCATGGATATCCACCTACAGTTAGAGAAATCGGTAGAGACTTAGGTGTATCATCCCCTGCTACAATACATACACATTTAAATAAATTAGTTGAAAAAGGATTTATAAAGAAAGATGGTTCTAAAAATAGAGCTATTGAACTTCTTGTAGAAAATGAATTTGAAAATAAAGATCCAGATATTATAGAAGTACCATTACTTGGAAAAATTACTGCTGGATCACCTATTGAAGCTATTGAAATGCCAGATGAATACTTTTCACTTCCAGCATATTTAGTACCTAATAATAAAGATGTATTTACATTAAAAGTAAGTGGTACTAGTATGATAAATGCTGGTATATTAGATGGAGATATTGTTATAGTACAAAGACAAAATGTAGCAAGAAATGGTGAAATAGTAGTAGCAATGACAGATGAAAATGAAGTAACACTTAAAACATTTTATAAAGAAGATGGATATTTTAGATTACAACCAGAAAATGATACAATGGACCCTATTATTTTAGATAATGTAACAATACTAGGTAAAGCAATAGGACTATATAGAAAGTTTTAAAAAAGGTTAGGAATAATTCCTAACCTTTTTTTATGACTTATAAACAATACTATATGATAAAGTCTTATCTGCTTCTTTTGTAATTACTACTTGTACTTTAGTAAGTTCATATCCTGAAGGATTATTAATATTAGGTTTTAAGTAACCTTTTTCTACTAATGTACTAGCAGTAAGTTTTACTGTTCCAGTAGTATTTAATCCTGGAAAATCAGCTATATTTGTTTCTACATATACTTTTGCTGCAGTCTTAACTGACTCTTCAAAAGTTGATAATTCTTTATCATTACTATCTTTTAACATATTAGTTAAACTAGTAAAAGATAAAAGTGATACTATAGCAATTATTATTATAATTGCTATTAATTCTACTAAAGTAAACCCATTTCTATTCATCTAATCATCTACTCTCTAATATAATTATATAATTAAATAAGATACTTAGTCAATAAAAGAAAAAAGGGTTATATTAACCCTTTATTTTAAAATCATCTAAGAAGTCATCAATAGTTAAAATCTTTTCATCTATTGTTTTTAAATTAACTTCTTCTTTAATATCCTCTACTGGTTTTTCATTCTTAGATGAAGATGTTACTACATCTTTATTTAAGAATACTTTATCTATGGTACTCTTAGAAATAACTGTTCCAGTTGAATATCTATCTGTTATAGGCAGTTCAGTTAATTTAACTTGTTTAAAGTCATTTCCTATCTTAATACTAATAACATTTTTAGATGGTACTATAAATGTTCTTAAAATATGATATGGATTTGTCTTAACATCTCTTACCATTAGTACACCTTTTTTAGCTCTACTAATTGTTTCAAATTCAGTAAGTTTAATACGTTTACCTGTTCCTTTATCAGTAATTACTGATAAGTAATCAAGTTCATCAAATATAGATGCACATACTACTTCATCATTTTTAAGAGATATAGCTTTAACACCACTAGCACGAAGTCCTACTTCAGATATTTCATCTACATTATATCTTAGACCATATCCATTTTTTGTAGTAATAAATACTTCTTTACCAGGATCATTTGTTACTGTTACAACTTTATCATCGTCTTTAAGTTTCATGCAAATAATTGGTTTAGAATATCTACTAACTTTAAATTCAGATAAACTTGTACGTTTAACCATACCATCTCTAGTAAACATAGTAATATAACTTCCATCATTAAAGTCATATACCGGAAGACTATCAATAATATTTTCATCTTCACCTATTTTAATAACATTACTTACATGTTTACCCATTTCCTTCCATTTAGCTTCAGGAAGTTCATATACTGGAATATATAAATAGTTACCTAAATCAGTAAATAAAAGTAATGTATCTAGAGTATTCATTTGATATGTTCCAGTTACAAAGTCTCCTTCTTTTACTAAAGGAAGTTCTTCTTTATTATAACTTCTAAGTGAAGTTCTCTTAACATATCCATCACTAGTTACTACTACCATGCAATCTTCTTTTGCAATCATTTCAGTAGTATCTATCTTAATTTCTTCTACTTCATCAACAATTTCTGTTTTACGTGGAGTAGCATACTCTTTCTTAACTGCTTTAAGTTCTTCTTTCATAACATATTTAAGTTTTTCTTCATCAGCAAGTATAGCTTTTAATCCGGCTATTACTCTTTCTAGATTACCAAATTCAGTTTGAAGTTCAATAACATCCATATTTGTTAATCTATATAGTTGTAATACTAAGATTGCTTCTGCTTGTTTTTCAGTAAAACCAAATTTCTTTACTAAGTTTTCTTTAGCATCAGCTTTATTCTTACTTTGTCTAATAGTAAGAATTACATCATCTAATATACTTAAGGCTTTTATTAAACCTTCTACTATATGCATTCTAGCTTCAGCATAATCTAAATCAAACTTAGTACGTTTAGTTACTACTTCTTTTTGATGTGCTATATAAGCATCTAGTATAGGAAGTATACCAAGTGTCATAGGACGGCGATTAACAATTGCTACCATATTATAAGCATATGATATTTGTAGATCAGTATTCTTAAGTAAATAGTTGAGTACTAAATCCTTAGGAGCACCTTGTTTTAAATCAATTGCAATTCTAAGTCCTTCTCTATCAGATTCATCTCTTACTTCAGCAATACCATCTATTTTTTTATCAATACGAATATCATCAATCTTTTTAACAAGCAAAGCTTTGTTAACTTCAAATGGTATTTCTGTAATAATAATTTGTTCTTTATTTTTATCTTTAGCAAATTCTATTTTAGATTTTACTACTACTTTTCCTTTACCAGTTGTAAATGCATCAATAATACCTTGTTTACCACATGCAACACCACCTGTAGGGAAGTCTGGTCCTTTAACTATATCAAGAATAGTATCTAACCTGCAGTTAGGGCTTTCGATTCTTTTAATAGTTGCATCTATTATTTCTCCTAAATTATGTGGAGGAATATTAGTTGCATATCCTGCTGAGATACCAGTTGAACCATTAACTAAAAGGTTCGGAAACTTGGCTGGAAGTACAGTAGGCTCAAGCTCTGTATCATCAAAGTTAGGTGCCCACATTACTGTATTTTTATCTATATCTTTTAATAGCTCATTACTAATTTTAGCAAGTCTTGCTTCAGTATAACGCATTGCGGCAGCGCCATCACCATCCATGGAACCATTATTACCTTGCATATCAACATACATAGTATTTTGTTTCCACCACTGTGACATACGTACCATTGCTTCATATATACTAGAATCACCATGTGGATGGTAATTACCCATTATATACCCTACTGTTTTAGCACTCTTACGGTATGGTTTATCAAATGTATTATGATCTTTATACATACCATATAAAATTCTTCTTTGAACTGGTTTTAAACCATCTCTAACATCTGGGATAGCACGATCTTGAATAATAGCTTTGGCATATCTACCAAATCTATCACCCATTATTTCTTCAAGTGTATATTCTTGAATTCTTTGTAAAGCTTCTTTAGTATCTGTCATAATATACACCTCTATTTCTCTATCTTATAGTTATCTTCAAGTGTGAAGACAACATTTTCTTCTATCCACTCTTTACGAGGTTCTACTTTATCACCCATTAGAACACTAACACGTTTTTCAGCAAGTGCTCCATCAGTAATAGTAACTCTAATAAGCATTCTTGTATCAGGACTCATTGTTGTTTCCCAAAGTTGATCAGCGTTCATTTCACCAAGTCCTTTATATCTTTGAACTCCTGGTTTTCCACCATTATCCTTTTTAATTTGCTCAAGTTCCTCGTCTGTCCATGCATAGAAATGTTTTTTACCATAATCTATTTTATATAAAGGAGGAAGTGCTATATAAAGTTTTCCTGCCTCTATTAAAGGTTTCATATATCTATAGAAGAAAGTAATTAATAGTATTTGAATATGTGCTCCATCATCATCAGCATCGGTCATGATAATTACTTTATCATAGTTAGAATCTTCTACATCAAAATCAGTTCCAACTCCTGCACCAATTGTATGAATCATTGTATTAATTTCTTCATTTTTAAAGATTTCTTCCATACGTGTTTTTTCAGTATTTAAAACTTTACCACGAAGTGGAAGTATTGCTTGGAATTTACGATCTCTACCACCTTTAGCAGAACCACCGGCAGAATCTCCTTCGACTAAGAATAACTCATTCTTTTTAGGATTCTTAGATTGTGCTGGAGCAAGTTTTCCAGATACAGAAGCTTCCTTCTTATCTTTTTTACCAGCTCTTGCTTCATCACGAGCTTTTCTTGCAGCTTCTCTAACCATTCTACTTTTAAGCATTTTATTAACTAGTTCAGTAGCAATAGCTTTATTTTCTTCTAAGTAGAATGATAACTTTTCAGATACAACTGCTTCTACAACATTCTTAGCTATAGGAGTACCAAGTTTACCTTTAGTTTGTCCTTCAAACTGAAGTAAACTTTCAGGTATTTGAAGAGAAATAATTGCTGTTAAACCTTCTCTTGTATCAGGTCCTTCTAAAGTCTTATCTTTATTTTTAATAAATCCATTATTTTTAGCATAATCATTAAATACTCTTGTTATAGCAGTTTTAAGTCCTACTTCATGAGAACCACCATCATTTGTTTTAACATTATTAACAAATGAAATAATGTTTTCGGCATAACTATCAGTATATTGAAATGCTAAATCTACATTTATATCATTTTTAGATCCACTAAAGTTTACTACATTGTGAAGTCCTTTTTTATCATCATTAATATAATCTACAAAAGCAGATAACCCGTCTTCATAATGATAAGTTTCACTTCTTTGTTCTATTTCATCTATTACTTCAATAGTTAAATCTTTTAGAAGGAATGCACTTTCTTGCATTCTTTCAGTAATAGTTGAATAAGAGAATGTAGTTATAGGAAATATAGCTGGATCTGGTAAGAATCTTACTGTTGTTCCAGTCTTACTTGTTTTATCAAGTTTCTTTAAAGGAACTACTGTATGTCCACCATTTTCAAAACGAATATAGTGTTCATATCCATCTTTCTTTATAGTAACTTCCATCCATTTAGATAAAGCGTTTACGACAGATGCACCTACACCATGAAGACCACCAGATACTTTGTATCCACCTGCTTCAAATTTACCACCAGCATGAAGTACTGTATAAACAACTTCTGGTGTTGATTTACCTGATGCATGTTTACCTACTGGTACACCACGTCCTTCATCTTGAACAGAAATCGATCCATCTTTATGAAGTGTTATTTTTATTTTTTTACCAAAACCATTGATAACTTCATCAATTGAGTTATCAACTATCTCCCATACAAGGTGATGCAAACCTCTTTTATCAGTAGACCCAATATACATACCAGGTCTTTTACGAACCGCATCTAAACCTTCTAAGATCTTAATGGAACTTTCATCGTACTTTTCTATTTTGTTTACCATCTTAATCACCTTAATAATTATATCATTTTTTCTTATAAAAAGCAAAGAAAACCTTTTATTTTAAAGGTTTTCTCCCACTTTTTTATTCTTCATTTTTAAGTTCAACTAGAACTTCACGAGGTTTAGAACCATTTTGTGGTCCAACTATTCCTCTTTCCTCTAACTTATCAATTAAGTTAGCGGCTCTATTGTATCCAATTCTAAATCTTCTTTGTACTAAAGATGTACTAGCTTTTTTAGTTTGAACTACAAATTCAACAACCTGATTATATAAAGGATCTTCTCCTGGATCATAATCTTGACCTTCAACCTCTTTTATACCATCAGTTGCTCCCATTTCTTCTTCACTCATTGTAAGTGTTTCATCATAACGTGCTTTTTGTTGTTTAACAGTATAGTTAACAACATTTTTAATTTCATCATCACTAATAAATGTACCTTGAATACGTATTGGTGTATTCTCACCTTGTGGTAAGTAAAGCATATCACCATGACCAAGAAGTTTTTCTGCTCCTATCATATCTAGAATTGTACGAGAATCAATTCCACTTGATACAGCAAATGATATTCTTGATGGAATATTAGCTTTAATTACACCTGTAATTACATTTGTAGATGGTCTTTGTGTTGCTACTATTAAATGCATACCAGCAGCACGAGCCATTTGTGTAATACGCATAATTGAATCTTGAACTTCTTTTGCAGCAACCATCATAAGGTCAGCAAGTTCATCGATTATTATTACGATAAATGGTAATCTATTAAGTTTTTCTCCCTCAGGAAGTTTTTCATTTTTCTTATCAATATAAGCATTATATCCTGCTATATTTTTAGTACCACTCTCTTCAAATAAATCATATCTTCTTTCCATTTCAGATACCATTTTCTTAAGAGCAATATTTGCTTTCTTAGCATCAGATACAACTGGTGCAAGTAAGTGTGGTACACCATTATACATAGAAAACTCTACCTTCTTAGGGTCCACAAGTACTAGTTTAACTTCATCAGGTCTAGTACGCATTAAAATTGAAATAATAATACTATTAATACATACAGATTTACCTGATCCAGTAGAACCAGCTACTAAAAGGTGTGGTGTCTTATTAATTTCACAGAACTGTGGATTACCCATGATATCTCTACCAAGAGTAACAGCAAGTTTATTTTCTTTTAATTTATCTGGCATTCTTTCAAGTACTTCTCTTACAGTAACCATAGTACTTTTCTTATTAGGTATTTCTATACCTACTGTACGTCTACCAGGAATTGGCGCTTGAATTCTTACTTCTTTAGCAGCAAGAGCAAGTGCTATTTCTCTATTAACAGCTAAGATTCTAGCAAGTTTAGTACCGGTTTTAACTTCAAGTTCATACTGAGTAACAGTAGGACCAACATGTGCTGCAACTACTTTACTTTCTATTTCAAATTGTCTTAATACGTCTTCAAGTAGTGGCGCAGTAGCTTTTATTGCTTCATTATTTTCATTACTATTAGTTCTTACTGGTTTATTAAGTAAAGTTGTTGGAGGAAAATAATATACTTTATCAATTTCACTTTCTTCTTTATCTTCTATAGTAATATTTTCTTCTTTAACTTCTTCTTTCTTACTATCATTTTTACCTAATTTAGTAAGTTCATTTACATTAGTAATAACCATCTTATCACTAGTAGTTTCATCTTCATAATCATCTTCTACTTTTGTAATAGCAAGTTTTTCTTCTTTATCACTCTTACGATGTACTACTTTAGAAGCTTTTTCTCTAGCCTTAGTAATTATGTCATAAATAGATACTCCAGTAAATAAACTAAGTCCTAAGGCAATTAATATAGAATCAATTATTACAGTTCCTTTTTTATCAAATAAATAGAATGATACTGAACCAAATAATCCTCCTATAATACCACCATTAGTTTTTTCTATACTAGGGTTCTTTATATAACCTAATACATCATTATATGTATTTATAACGCAGTCTTTCATAGTATACTGACTATAACTTAAATGACTTAATACTAGAATAGATATTACAACTAAACATAGTCCTATAAACTTAGGAGAGAAATATCTAGGTTTTTCTCCTTTAAACAACATATATAATCCTATTAAAGATATTAATCCTAAAAAGAAATTATACCATCTTCCTACTAAGAATATAGATCCATACCCTACGTATTTACCTACTACTCCTAAATTAAATATTCCAATAATTCCTAGAAGTATAAGAATAATACCTATAATTATTTCACTATACTTAGAATTATCTACTGTTTCTTCTTTCTTTTTTCTTCTTTTTTTAGCCATAGTAATTACCTACTTTCACTAAAACAATTATAACATGTATTATCTTTTAATTAAAGGTTATTTACACTTATTAGACTAAAAAAGAAGCATTAAAATGCTTCTAAAATATTTATATTATATTCTCTATCAGAAGTTCTAACTAAGTAGTTACCAGGTTCTGAAATAGTACTATCATCATACACTGAATAATCTATTTTTATTTCTTCATCATGTATTATTTTAAAACTCTTTGTATTAGATAAATAATTATGTATTTCATTACCCTCATAGTCTTCTACATAAATACTAGGAGTTTTATCTATTTCTAAATCAAAACTTAATTTCTTTAAGTGTTTCTTATATTCTATATGATAAGTACCCTCTTTTAATGTAACATTACCACTACTTTTTTTCTTATTAATGTATACCTTATATCCATTAAGATCACTTGCTATTTTTACATCATCTTTATAATATAAAGTTTCTCCTACAAAGAACTTATAAGACTCTCCATTTAAAGTCATACTAAATTTATAATCAGAAAACTTTATAACAAGTAAATATGTAATAGTAATAACCATTACTAAAACTAAAGGGCATACTATATATAATACTTTTTTATTCTTAATTAATTTTTTAAACTTATTCGCCATCTTCAACCTCGCAAGTATCACTATATTCTATATCACCATCAAAATTATATACATAATTATTATTCTTTCTAGTAATAACAATTACTGTATCATTACTAAAACACTTATCATTAACAGGACTCTTTAAATTAACGTCAAGAAGTCCGCTTGTTTTAAGTACAGATATAGTAACAGTAGTAGTATCTCCTTCATCAGCAGGAAGAGACATCATATGTTTAGAACCCCATTCTTTTGCAGCACTTAATATAAGTTCTAACTGTTCATCATGAGCAGACTGTTTACTAGATTTAATAACATTATCTACTACTGGTACTGTTATTAAAGAAAGTACTCCAATAATAATTATAACTGCAAGAAGTTCAACTAAAGTAAAACCATTTCTTTTCATATAATCCTCCTATTATTTAGTACTATTATACCACTCAGCAAGTGGATATTGATTACCAGCTGAATCTCTTCTAATTCTATCTACAATATTCTTTGCAGTTACATCAACTTTTATGTCTCCATCTGCAAGTTTAACGTACCAGTTACTTTCATTTTCAAATTTTATAAAAGTTATACCTGACTGACGAAGTGCTTCTGATTCTATCTTTTTTACTGAAGCAGGAATATATATTCCTTTTAAAGCAGAACATTTTCTAAACTTAGAACTACCTATTTTTTTAACAGTTTGTGGAAGAAGTAAACTTCCTTCTAAATTATTACTTGTTAGTTTATTACATCCTGTAGAAACTCCGCCCGCTTCTATATTAAGACCATATTTATTTACTAAATCATTCCATGATACAAGAAGTCTTTTATTATCATAATCATATAAACCAGGTTCAGCTGAGTAAAGAAAACTTGCTTTAGCTCCTTCACATCTATCTTCTTTATAACATGTTATTCTATATTTAGAATAAAGTAAATCTGATGCAGAAACTATACCATTTAAAATAGTAACAGTTCCTTTAGTAGGAAGTTCTCCTTCAACATCTACTTCTAAATCATTTACTACATATAGACCATCTAATATATCATTACTAGAATCATTATCTAATCTAGAAGCACTTACTGTATTATTTACAGCTTTTAAATAATTAGTGGCGCTTGCTACTTTAGCTTGTTTTCTAGACTCTTCAATTATCTTATTAACCTCTGAAACGGCTATTAAAGCAATAATACTAAGTACTAAAATAACTGCTAATAATTCTATTAAAGTAAAGCCATTCTTCTTCATATTATTCCTCCTATTTAGAAGTGTTATACCACTCTACCATTGGGTAACTATTCTTACTTGTTCTTCTACTAATTTTATCAGCTACATGTTCTGGAGATTTAATTGTTACTAAAGTATCACCAGAAGATAACTTAGCATACCAATTAGATGTATCTTCAAAATATAGTACTTTAAGCGGAGATTTATTAAATGCTTCTGCACCTATTCTCTTAACAGAAGAAGGAATATATGCACCAGTTATATTATTATTATTTCTAAAACATGTACCCCATATTTCTGTTGCAGTTGGTGGAAATTTAACAAATCCAGTTAAACCAGTAGCAGCAAGGGCTTTAGCTCCTCCATATCCTACTGTTAAACTCATTCCATATTTATTAACTAAATCATCCCATGATACTAATAATTTCTCATTTTCTAAATCAATTAAACCAGGTTCAACTGATTCTAAGAATGTAGCTTTCTTAGTAGTACATTCACCTTCAATACAAGTAATCTTGTATTCTCCTATAATAAGTTCCGCTTTAGAAACAGTACCATTAGTTATAACAACATGTCCACTATTAGGAGCTTTACCTTCCATTTTAACTTCTAAAGATGACACTAACTTAGTACCATCTAATATATCATTTTCTGTATCACTATCTAATCTAGAAAGCCCTACTTGATTATTAACAGCATATATATATCCATGTGCTGAAGTTTCAGCAGATTTCTTTCTAGCATATTTAACTGAATTATTAACGGCCGCAAATGCTATTAATCCTATAATACTAAGAACAAGTATTACAGCAAGTAATTCAAGTAATGTAAATCCATTACGTTTTCTTTTATTTATCTTTTTCATATTTATCCTTCCTCAGTCCAGCAATTATTTCGATTATTCATTTTATATCCACAAGTAAAGTTTGTACTTAATTCTCTCATATATATCTCCCCATTATTATCATCATCCGGCACAATACTTATAGAATACTTTTCATTGATACACTTTGTATTACCACTACTTATATAACATATAATTTTATTATCAGACTGGCTTTTATACCATTTTGCACCTGATGGGTTTTCCCTTATCCATGTATGTTCATCATATTCAAATATATCTAATAATTTTTTTGATGTTTTTTCGAATGTATCCATTCCTAAACATATTTCTCCGTTATCATATACACATACAGTTTTTTCTTTGATAGTAGAGCCTTCTACCTTTATTTTAATGTATACCATCTTATCAAGTGGTCTTTCACTTAAAGTACTAGCACCATTTAAAGTATCAGTTATCTCCGGCCATACTTTTATATAATATACATATGATCCTTTTTCTGAAGTACACTTACCATCTGAGTTACATAAAGAAGTATAATCATCAGTAATTAAATCTGCTGAATCTACTCTTCCATTTTTAACAACTACTCTTCCGCTAGTAGGAGCTTTACCAGTTATTTCAATTCCTTCTAAAGTACTAATATCATATACTCCATCTACGATATCATTATCTTTATCAGAATCCATTCTAGAAGAAATTACTTTATTATTTACTGCTCTTATGTAATTATTATTAGATGTTTCAATAGAACCTTTTTTAGACTGCTCTATTACTTTTGAAACTTGAGGTATAGCTATTAAAGCAATAACACCTAGTATTAATATTACTGCTAGTAGTTCTATTAATGTAAAACCTTTATTTTTCATATTTTCACCTACTATCATTATATCATATTACAAAGAAAAAATTTTTAACTAAAGTTAAACATTATCCATTCAGGTTTAAATACTAATAAAATACCTATTAATATCATTAAAATACCACCTACTAAATGTGATAAACGATTATATTTAGTAGTAATACCTGTTACTTTTAAAGAAGTCATTGCTACAATAAATACAACCATATCATCAAGTAAGAAGAATACTATATATAAAAGAATATAAAGTATTTTCATAACGCTTGTTATATTATTAATAGTAAGTATTTCTACAAAGATTGTAGGGAATCCTGCAGAGCAAGCAAGTTCTACTAAATTAACACTCGCAGCAAGTCCTATAACACCTACTAATGCTAAAGCTAAATTAGCTTCACTAGTAAAGGCTTTTATCTTTGTTAAATATTTCTTTCTTTTCTTTTCATCTACTACCTGGCAACCATCTTTAGGAGTATTTATATAACTTCTTAAATTTAAAAGTCCTCCAACTATAGCAACTACAGCAATAAGAAGTCTTATCCAAGGAATCTTATCCATACCAACTACAATTGATATACCAAGCATAGCTAAGAAATATATAAAGGCAGATGTAAATAAGAAAGTAAATCCTAGTATCCACATCTTCTTTCTATCCTTCATATTTAAAAGCATACTAATTAAGAATAAAAGAACCCACATAGCACAAGGATTAAATCCATCTATTAAACCAAGTACTACTGCAACTAGTGGAATACTAATTTTTTTAGCATCTACTTTACCAAACAAAGGAAGTTCAAAAGAATTATCTTTTTCAGTCTCTTTATTCTTGTTATTATCATCATCATTAAAATAGTTTTCATCTATATCAATACCAAGATAATCATAAGTAGTTCTTTTTATCCTAGTTCCTATACCATCACTATATCCTTGATAATAGTGATCTCCTATTACTGTAAAAGGAACTCCTTGTGAAGTAATACCTAATCTTTCTTTTGCTTTTCTTAAGTATTCAGAATTAGTACTACTAGAAGTAACTTCATATCTTTTTATAACAATATCTTTTCTTTCTTCTTCAAGAGTATCTAAGAATTGGTTTTCTTTCTTACAGTGCGGACAAGCACTACTATAGAAGAAATATACTGTAACAACATCACTTTTCTTTTCTCCTACAATATCATAAATTTTATCATCATACTCTTCAAAAGCTAAAGCACCTACTGGAATAAATAAAATAGTTAAAAGTGTTAGAAATAATAACTTAATCTTTAATTTCATTTATAACACTCTCAATCTCTTCATAAGTACTCTCTCCAGTAAGTCTTTTATATTCTTCTCCATCTTTATAAAAAATTAATACAGGAAGAACATCACCAACATTATATGCTTTAACTTCTTCTTCATCAAAATCTAAATCTAATTCTTTTATTTCTATATCACTATAGTTTTCTTTAATCTTATCAATAGATTTACGAATCACAAGACATCCAGGACACCATAAAGCCCCTATCTTTATAATTTTCATATTATCACCTATTTTAATTTTAATTCTTTATAACATTTATCAAATATTTTAACAAACTCTTCTAATTCTTCTTTAGTAGTCTTATAAGATAAACTAATTCTTAAACTACTTTTAGCTCTCTTTTCATCTTTAGTTAAATCAAATACACTTTGAGAAATAGTATTTGAAGATGCACATGCTGTTTGAGTAGAAATATATACTTCATACTTTTCAAGCGCATGTAAGAATGTCTCAGGTTTAATAGAAGTAATACTTATATTAAGTACATGAGGAATACATTTATCATTACTATTAATAAATACATCTTCATATTTACTTAGTTCACCCTTCAAATAATCATTTAACTCTTTAACATATTTATATTTCTTATCTAAATCAGTAGTTGCAAGTCTAAGAGCTTTAGATATTGAAACTATTAAAGGATGAGCTGGAGTTCCACTTCTAAATATTGTGGTACTCTTTCCACCATGAATAATAGGTTCAAGATTAATTTTACCTTTTTTAACAAGTACTCCTATTCCTTTAAGTCCAAAGAACTTATGAGCAGAAAAACTTGCTAAATCAATATTAGTTAAATCTACATCTACTTTACTTATCATTTGAGTTAAATCAACATGTAAGAAAGCATTACTATTTTCATGAACAACTTTACCTATTTCTTCAACAGGTTGTCTTATACCTATTTCACTATTAATAGCATTAATAATAACAAGTATAGTATCATCTCTAAGAAGTTTTTTAAGACTATCTAAAGATACTACCCCATTTTCATCTGATTCTACAAAATCAACTTCATATCCATGTTTTTGTAAATATCCAATAGGTCCATATACAGATGAATGGTCATAATGAGTAGTAATAATATGTTTACCACGATTAGAATATTTATCACAAATACCCTTAATAGCTAAGTTATTTGATTCACTAGAACCACTAGTATAAATTATTTCAGAAGGGTCCACTTTTAAGATATCAGCAATTTGCTTAGTAGCACTTTCAACAAGTTTATTTGCTCTTACTCCAAGAGTATGAAGTGAATTAGCATTTCCTGGAAATTCTAAGCAAGCTTTATTAAAACTATCTAACACCTCTTCATTAACAGGTGTAGTAGCAGAATAATCTAAATATATCATATAAATCACCTAGTACAATTATAGCATCAAATATCAATATATTGTATGAAATATATGTGAAAAATAAAAAATAGGTAAATAATTACCTATTTAATATTACATGTTCCAGCAATACCTGTACCATTTAAGTTAAAGAACTGTAGTACAAATGTAATTAAAGCTGGTGCTAAGAATAATAATGCTACAGCAATAATTCTTACAGATAAGTGCTTATTAGCTTTTACCATTGAATCATCACCACTACCAAATATTACCTTAATATAATCAAGAACTTGGAATATTACCGCAAGAGCAATACCAATAATTCTGATATAGTTTAATATTGTTTGTAATAAGTTATTTAAACTTGCAATTGCCTCACATCCAGTTTTATAACCACCAGAGAAATCAAACATAGCTGATTCAGGATCAAGAAGTGAAATATATCCTTCCCTCAATTTATAAGATATATTGTTAATTTTTTCAAGTGATTCATCAGCTTCTGCACCTAACTGATCAGATTTTTCTTTTACATCTTTGAATCCTTTTTCTCCTGCAATTCTGCTTATTTCACTAGTTGCTTTTTTAACAAATTCAATATAAACTTGTAAATCTTCAACTTTTTTGCTATATCCATTTGTTTCATCATATTTTTGAACTTCAGAGCCAATACTGCTGCAATAACTACCATCTTTATTTTCAGCATATAATTTCAATAATCTAATATATTCAAGTGAATCCTTTTCAAATTTGTCATCAACTATTGTATTAGTTTTTAGTAAATCAAGTTTATTGTTAAGTACTTCTTTTGTATCCAAAGTAAAGTCTTTAACACCAACAACTCTATTACCATCAAATTCAAAAATATCTTTTAATTTATTCTTTTTAGTTGAGTATAATTGCCATCTTTGCCAAATAGTATCTGTAAAACTACTTAATTGTGCTTTGACATCGCTAAACTGTTCACATAAATAGTTTTTCTCAAACGATAAACTCTCATAGAAAAGATTATTAGTTTTGCTTGAAACACAACCCTGACCAACAACATAATTTGCGCAACTATTTGTATCTGGTTTGTCTCCACCTAGTTGAACATCATTTCCATTAATAACTGCTATTCTTTTTACATAATTACTTGAAACTAATGATTTTAAATGTTCCTGTGGCGAATCAGTTGTAAGAACTTTTAGAGCAGTAACATCTTTACAATCACCTGATGTACCTCTTCCACCACCACCTGAAACTCGGGTTTTGAAAGGATTTGCATTTCCAGTACAAATTGAAGATCTCAAATGACCATTTTCATCTAATCTAATATAAATTTTATTATTATCAACGGTAGATGCTCTCCAATAAAACTCATTAATAGGTAAAGAAACAATATCGCCTTTACCACTAACTTTTGCTATTAAAGCACAATTTTCTGAGTCACACTTTTTATCGCTATTGGAAAATTCAGAGTACATCTTTCCACCACTATTAACAAATAACAAATAATTAGGACATGCACCATTATTTGTATTTAAAGCATTATATAAAGATTTTGCTAAGTCTTCACCAGTATTACCAAAATTTTTTCCAGAAAATTGATTTTTTCCTTTTTCACTAACTATATCCCACGTATTTGAATTAAATGTAGACCCAACAAATAAAGATCTAGCATATCCATTACGTAAAAGTGATTCTGAAAAAACAAACGTAAAATCATAATTATCAAATTCAATAATATTATTATCAACATATGTTTCATAAACTGATTTACCATTTGACTTTTCTTTGCCAAATTCTACATCATATGAACATTGTCCATATGCAACAACATTTTTGGCAAAAGCAATTTTTGGAACAAATGCTAAAACCAGTACGGCAAAAAGCATATTAAAATACTTTTTCATTAATTATTCCCCCCATCAGTAGTTATATCTTCGCAACTAAGATTTACCTTAACATCATAATCAGTTGATGAATATTCAGCTTTTGGATAAAACTTAATAGTTGTTCCAACAAAACTACAACTATATTTATCATTGTTATACATGTCCATATTTACGTCTTCAACAGTAGATACTAGTTGTCTTAAAGTGATTTCTATTCCATCTTCCGAATGACTTTTTAAATAAACGTCATAATCAGATACTTCCTTTTCTAAATAAGGATAAAGCGCTTTTTCATAATATTGTTTAGCAAGCTGAATAGTTGCTTCTTCTAAATCAACTTTCTTTACTTCATTATTACTACTACTCTTATTTGTATTAGTAAACATTCCTATTACAATCGATAGAATTATACATACTAATAGAAATATTAGTTTTCCTTTATTTTCACTAATTGTTTCTCTAATATTACTTCCAATACTACTATCTTCCATAAATACTCTCCTAATCTTTTTCACTAACAAAATTATAACATACAAAGTGTAAAATATAAAGAATAATTAACCTAATAAAAATGTAAAGTTTTTAAAAATTACTATTTTTATATAGTGCTTGCATGCTATAATGAGCATGCGAGGTAAAATATGAACAAGATGAATAATTATGAAAAATTCTGTTCATTAGTTGAAGACATTTTAAGTAATGAACATTTTAATAAATTAGATTTAATAGAACATCATGGTACTACTAGAAAAGAACACTGTATAAAGGTAGCATATAATTCTTTCTTAGTAGGTAAAAAGTTAAGACTAGATACTAAAGAAATTGCAAGAGCAGGACTACTACATGACTTCTTTATGAGTTATGAAAACTTTTCTGGTAAAGAAAGATTTTTATCATTCTTTACTCATCCTAAATATGCTGCTATAAATGCTAAAAGAGAATTTACTTTAAGTGATAAAGAAATAAATATTATAGAAGCTCACATGTTTCCAGTATATCCTTGTCTTCCTAAATATGCAGAAAGCTGGGTAATATGTATAGTAGATAAAGTAGTTGCAGCAAAAGAGTTTATTGATTCATATAGCTATATATTAAAACATGCTGTTAATTATTTATATATATTTTTACTTATCAATTTAATTAGAACAATATAAAAGAGATATAAGTTATAAAATGTAACCTATAAAGTGGACTCTTAAAAAAGAGTGACCTACTTTATAGGTTTTTATTATGTGTTGCTGTATAATATAAGAAAGTTGGTGGTAATAATGTCTAAAATACTATTTACAGATATTCAAGTAAAAAAATTAAGTAAGAATAAATGGGTAAAAAAAATTACAAATAAAGGGATAACTTATACTGATGAATTTAAATATAAATTAGTAAAAGAATGTGAAAATTACAAAAAATTTCCTCAGAATGTATTTAGAGAATGTGGTATTGACCCTAAAATTGTGGGAATCACAAGAATTCAGGACTGTGCATATAGATGGAGAAAACAAATAAATTGTACCGGCGAAATAAGAGACACTAGAACTAGTAAATCAGGATGTAAGCTTAAACGTGAATTATCTGATAAAGAAAAACTTGAACGTGCTGAAGCAAAAATAAAATTACTTGAAGCAGAAAACGAATTGTTAAAAAAAAACGAACTGATAGAAATGGGCATTTTAACAGATATCAAATCAATATCAAATTTGAAACAATAAAATATGTAATAGATAAATATGAATTAGCCGGAATGACTTCATATTTATGCAATTGTATTGGAGTTTCTAAATCGGGATATTATAATTATCTAAATAACGAATGCAAAAGAATTGAAAAAGATAAAAAAGAACAAAAAGATTTTGAAATAATATTAAAAGCATACAAATTTAAAAGACGAAAAAAAGGTGCTAGACAAATAATGATGGTACTTGATAATGAATTTAGTACACATTTTAATCTTAAAAAGATAAGAAGATTGATGAAAAAATATGGATTAAAATGTCCGATAAGACAAGCTAATCCATACAGAAGAATGATGAAAGCAACAAAGGAACATACTACATGTGAAAACATGATTAATCGTATGTTTAAAACAGGAATACCATATAATGTTCTTTTGACCGATATAACATATTTATTTTATGGAGATAATAAAAAATGTTATTTGTCTACTATTAAAGATGCTGAAACTAATGAAATAATTGCTTATTATATAAGCGAAAATATGACATTAGATATTTCTTTGGAAACTATAAAAAAACTACATCGTAAAAGAAATGTAGTATTAAATGAAAATGTTATTATTCATTCTGATCAAGGAGTGCATTATACAAGTCCTAAATTTCATAATTTATTAAAAAGATATAATATTCAACAATCAATGTCTAGAAGAGGAAACTGTTGGGATAACGCTCCACAAGAATCATATTTTGGACATATGAAAGATGAATTAAATCTTGATACATGCTTTTCTTTTAAAGATGTATGTTATGAAATAAAGGATTACATCGAATATTATAACAATTATAGATACCAATGGAATTTAAAAAAGATGACTCCTGTACAATACAGAAATCATCTATTTTCATCCATTGTCTGAACTCTCTCTTTTTTATTTAGTCCTTGACATTGGGTACATTTTATAATTAAGTTCTTCTTTTTATTTTGCTATTTTTTTGATAAAATAATAATTGGAGATGATGATATGAAACCTGTTGTATTATGTATTTTAGATGGATGTGGAATTAGAGAAAGTTCTGATGGTAATGCATTTAAAAATGCAAATAAGCCTAATCTAGATTTCTTATGGAATAACTTTCCTCATTCTATATTAAAAGCTAGTGAACAAAGTGTTGGTCTTCCAAAGGGTCAAATGGGTACTAGTGAAGTAGGACACATGAATATAGGAGCAGGTAGAGTTGCTACTCAGCCTCTAGAAGCAATTAATGAATCTATTGAAGATGGTAGTTTCTTTAATAATGAAGAAATACTTAAATTAATTAATCATGTTAAAAAGAATAATTCTACTTTACATATATTAGGACTTCTATCTGATGGAGGAGTTCATTCTCATATCAATCATTTAATGGCACTTATAGATATGTGTAAGAAAAATGATGTCTATAATGTTATGTATCATGTATTTACTGATGGACGCGATACTTATGAAAAGAGTTCTTTAACTTATTTAAAGATGCTTGAAGATAAAATAAAAGAAACAGGTGTAGGTAAAATCGCTACTATATGTGGTAGATACTATGCTATGGATAGAGATGATAACTTTGATCGTTTAAAGAAGAGTTATGATGCTATGTGTTATGGAGAAGGTAACATTTATGTATCATATGATGAAATGATTAAAGATAGTTATGATAAAGAAATAAATGATGAATTTATACTTCCAGGTATTATTAATAGTGGAAAAATTAATGATAATGATGGTGTAGTAACATTTAACTTTAGAAAAGATAGATTAAGAGAAATGTTTACTGTACTTACTAATCCTGATGCATACAATGAGAAAGCACTTGAAAAGGATATGCATATAAAAAGATTTAATAATTTATATGTACTTACTATGTATCCAGTAGTAGAAAGTGTTATAGCTCCTCATGCGTTTGATGATTTAGATTTAGATAATATACTTGTTAATTACTTTCATGAACATGGTATTAGTCAGTTAAGACTTGCAGAAACCGAGAAGTTTGCTCATGTTACATTTTTCTTTGATGGTGGAAAAGAAGTTGATTTTAGTGATATGAAAAAGATTATTATTCCATCACCTAAAGTCGCAACTTATGATTTAAAACCAGAAATGAGTGTTTATGAAGTAACTGATGCTTTCTTAGAAAATGTTTCTAAGTATGATGTTACTATTATGAACCTTGCTAATGGTGATATGGTAGGACATACAGGTAATTATGAAGCTGCTAAGAAAGCGGTAGAGCATATGGATATATGTATTGGTAAAATATATGAGAAAGTTAAAGAGTTAGGTGGTATTTTAATAATTACTGCTGACCATGGTAACTGTGATACTATGTGGTATGAAAATCATGAACCACATACTTCACATACTACTAATCCAGTACCATTTATAGTAACCAAAGAAGGTATTACTTTAAATGATGGTAAACTTGCTGATATTGCACCAACTATGTTAGAACTATTAGAACTAGACATTCCTTCTGAAATGACTGGAAATTCTTTAATAGGTAATAAGTAGTGATAAAAGGTAAGAAAATTGCTAAAAAATATCTAGACGTAATAGAAGAAAGACGATATAGAAGAATAATTAAAAGGTCAAAAAGAAAGAATAAAAAGAGAATAGTTTTAAAAGGTAGAAAGATAATTAGAAGATTTAGAAAAAGATTTAAGATATCTAATATTCTTATTATAATTAATTTATTATTTATATTAGGATGCTGTATATTCTATGGTACAAGACTAATTAACTTCTATAGAATAGAACATCCTCATATTGATAAAGACTCAAATATTCTTGATGTAATAAGTATTAAGAATACCGTTACAACAGGAGATGGGTTATATGAAGATGATGATGAGTATTATTACAAAGGTAAAAATGTTAATAACTATGTAATATACTCTGGTAGATTATGGCGTATTATCTCTATAGATAAAGAAAGTAATATTAAAATGATTACTGAAGATAGTCAAACATCTTTAGTATGGGGTATTAATACTGATTATGAAAAATCATATGTAAGATCATGGCTTAATGATGAAAATATGGTGTTTAAATCATTCTTTGCTAGTTTAGATGATCCTAATTCGATAGGATATACTAGAACATGTATTGATGTAATCGAAGATAAAATAACTTGTGAAAAGACAGTAAATGATAGAGTAGGACTTCTATCATACTTCGAATATAAGAAAGCTGGAGCTGAAAAGAGCTACTTAAATACTGGAAGATACTGGTGGTTAAGTAATGTTGATAAAAATAATACTTCTTTATATGTATTTTCTAAAGGTAATGTTAATAATGATTCCTTCTCAGGAACTTCTTACTATAGTTATGGTGTAAGACCAGTAATAACTATATCTGGATTTATGTCCGTTAAATCTGGTAATGGTAAGAAAGAAAGTCCTATTAATTTAGATAGTTCTAAAGGTAATACTTTAAAAGATAAATATGTAGGAGAATATATTAAGTTTGGTGATTATAACTGGCGTATTATTGATAAAGGCGAAGATTATGTTAAGGTTGTAATGGACGGAGTTATAAGTGTTGAAGGTGAAAAATATGAATCTTCATTTGGAGGTTCTAATTACTGTAACAAATCAAATAAAGTATGTTCTTATATAAATAAAGATTTCTATGAAAGTATCAAGAAAGATGATTATATATTAGAGCGTGATTACTTTACTGGATACTATGATAAAACATATAATTATGAACTAAATCATTTAAAAGATAGGAAAGAAAAATTATTTGTAGGACTACTTCATTTAGGAGAGTTATTTGTAAATGATTATAATAATTATTTCTTACTTTCTAGAACTATAGATAGTGATAATAATATTTATGAGGTACTTGATAATGATCAAATTTATGCTGGAAAACCTAGCGATAAATCTAATGTAAGAGTTACTATGTATTTAAAACCTGATATTATTCTAGAAGAAGGATTAGGCACAAGAGATAAGCCTTATATTATTAAGTAGGTGTTTTATGAAAAAGAAAATTTTATTAATATTTATAGACTTAATAATAGCAGGTTGTTTCTTTGTTGTTTATGGTCCATTTAATGAATTTAGAGATTTTGTTATTACTACTGCTATGACTAGTATGAATCATAAGTATATAGCAAGAACTTTCTATTCGGAAAAAACGATTAATAAAGTTCTTGCTAGTAATACTGTTGAACAAAGTGAAAAAGAAACAGATACTAGTCAAATTATAATAGGTGGTAATGAAGATACTCTTAAATATGCATCTAGTTATGAAAAAGAAATATTAGAGCATAAAGAGGGAGAAGATTATAAACTTCTGGAATTTAAAGTAAATGGATATGATGCTTATTTAGTAGCAATATATGATCCTTCTAGAGTTCATTTAATAAATTCATCTTACTTAGGAAATGTAGGACAAACACTTCGTAATATGGCAAGCGATAATGGTTCTATTGTTTCTATTAATGCTGGTGGCTTTGAAGATGCTGGCGGACGTGGTAATGGTGGAAGACCAGAAGGACCAGTTATTAAAGATGGTAAACTCCTTTGGGGTAACGGAAATAGAGATTATGCTCTTGCAGGTTTTAATAATGATAATATACTTGTTTTAACTAGTACTACGGCAAATAATGCTATTAAAAATGGTATGAGAGATGCTATAACATTTGGACCATTCTTAATAGTAAATGGTGTATCTGCCAAAATAAATGGTAATGGTGGATGGGGTATTAATCCTCGTACTGTTCTTGCTCAAAGAAAAGATGGTGTTGTACTATTCTTAGTTGTAGATGGTAATGGTATAAATAGATATAACTGGAGTGGTAGAGGAGGCGCATCTTTAAACGATCTTCTTACTGTACTTGAGCGTTACGGAGCATATAATGCTGTTAATATGGATGGAGGAGCATCTACTAATTTAGTTATAAAAGGTAAACTTTGGAATAAACCTTGTGCTATTAGTGAAACAGGTGAAAGAAGACTTCCAAATGGATGGGCATTTAAGTAGAGATTTATCTCTACTTTTTTATTATAAACTCTTTAAAAATAAAGGGTTTTTTGGTAAAATAAAGTGAAGGTGATACTATGCAAGATTATTTAAAACTTCTTTTAGAAAAAATAGATATGCCTAAAGAGTACTTTAGTATTTTTGATGGTGGAAATCTTGAAATAAGAAAGAAAAAAGAAACTAATAAAACTAATATTATTGTTACTGTAAATGATAATATTGATTTAAAAACATATATTGAACTTAAAAATAGATTAGATAATCGTTATGGAAAAGATACTTCTATTACTTTAAGTATAGTAGTTTTAAATAATAATTATGATGTAGTAAAGTCAGTATTCCTTGATTATATAGATTACCTTTCTAAAGAAAAAGATAATGAATTATTATTAATGTTTAAAGATTTAAAGATGGATGTTAATGATAAAACATTTACTATATATCCAACTAGTAAAAATGAACAAAAGAAGTTAGAATCACTTCTAACTAAGTTAAATAAGATGTATTCTTCTTTAGGACTTAAAGATGTTAATATTGAAGTTAAAATAGATGAAGAAGAAGAAAATGAAGTTAAAAAGATAATTGATGATGCTAGAAATAGTATTGCTAGTGAATATGTACCTCCTGTTATAGTTAAAGAGGAGGAAAAACCAAAGTGGACTCCTAAGAAGAAAGTTAACTATAAAAGAGATGGAGTAGTATCTATTAAATCTCTAGATAAAGAAGAAAATTCTGTTAATTTAGAAGCGTTTATATTTGATGCTACTTTTGATGAAAGAACTAAGAAAGATGGTACTCCTTTTTACTTAGTTACACTTAAAATAAGTGATAAATCATCTAGTATAATTGCTAAGATGTTTGCAAAAGATGAAGAAGAATTTATAAACTTATCTAAAGAATTAAAAGTAGGTTCTTGGTATCATTTTACCGGACAAGTAAGAGAAGATACATATGCTAAGGACTTAGTATTTAATTTAAGAACATATGAACCAATAGATAGTTTAGATGTTAAAAGAGTGGATAATGCTTCTGAAAAGAGAGTAGAGCTTCATGCTCATACAATGATGAGTCAGATGGACGGAGTTATTGATGAAAATGTACTTGTAAAAAGAGCAATGGACTTTGGACATGCTGGTATTGCGATTACAGATCATGATGGATGCCAAGCTTTCCCACATGTATTTGATGCAGTAACTAAATATAATAAGACTAAGAAAAAAGAATTTGATTCTAAAGTAAAAGACCTTGAAGATGAGATTGAAAAACTTAAAGAATCTGGAAACGATGAAGGTATTAAAGAACTTGAATCAATGATTGAAAAGGTTAAAGAAGATAAGAAAAACTATAAACCTTTTAAAGCCGCATATGGTGTTGAAATAGAGATGTGTGAATCATACTTAAATGTATGTTTTAATGCTAATGACGAAAAAATAGAAGGTAATACTTTTGTTGTATTCGATACTGAAACAACTGGATTTAACCCTGGATTAGGTGACTCTTTAATTGAAATAGGTGGAGTTAAAGTTAAAAATGGTGAAGTAATAGACCGTTTTGATGAACTTATTAATCCTGGTCATCATATAGATGAAGCTATTACACGCGTTACTAATATTAGTGATGATGATGTTAAAGATGCGGATAATGAAGAAAACGTAACTAGAAGATTTAAAGAGTGGATTGGATCTTTACCACTAGTTGCACATAATGCTAAATTTGATAAGAACATGATAGATATGGCTTATCATAAATATAATTTAGGTAAACTAGAAAATCCTATTATAGATACATTAATGCTTTCTAGAGTAATTAATAGAGATTTAAAGAAACATAATTTAGCAGCACTCGGTAAATTCTATGGTATTGATACTGGAGAAGCAGATAATGATGATGAAGAATCAAATGATATTCCAAGTGGAAGTATTAAATTTGATGATGATCAGTTAAATGAGATAGAAGATATCTTAGTAGATGGAGTATCCGCTCTTACTATAAATAGTACTGAATATAAAGAAATGGATTACTCTACTGAAGAAGTAATTAAGAAAACTAAAAAAGAAGTATACTTAAATACAATTTATAAAGCTAGTAAAACAGATAAATGTAATGTAGAAGTTATTCTTAAAGATGGATATAACTTAATAGGATTTAATCCTAGTATAAGCTTACATGCTGCTGAAAACGTAGTAAATGTAAGTTATACAACTCCATTTGGAGAGAAGAATTTATCTATTACTATTTATGTAGGTCAGCACCATGGTGCCGATGTCGACTCTGAAAATACTGGATATATCTTTAATAAGATGTTAAAACAAATTAAAGGTATTGAAACTTTAAAAGAGTTAAATGATTTAGGCAAACTAGAATTTGTTGCAATAAATAATGATTCAAAAGCTTTAAAAAATATAGGTGATATTGTTACATATAAAGACTATGTTAGAAGAAAAACAGAAGAGGGTAATTACGGATTTGGTAATCCTTTTGAAAAGTATGGTAATGATGAATATGAATGGTTATTTAAATGGTGTCATCAAGATAACTTGCAAATGTATGAAAATATTCCAGGTAAGACATTTACTGAACATACAGCAAGTATTTATGATAGCCCTAAACATGTAACATTCCTTGCTAAAAATCAAACTGGTTTAAAAAATTTATTTAAACTTATTAGTTTTGCTAATACCAACTTTATTCAAAGAAATGCTAAACTTCCTAGAAGATTAATAAATGAGTATAGAGAAGGAATACTTGTAGGTTCAGCATGCCAAAATGGTGAAATATTCTATTTAGCTGAAACTAGAAGTGATGAAGAGTTAATTGAAGCAATGAAGTTCTATGATTATATAGAAGTTCAACCTATAGAAAACTATGAACATTTAATAAAGAGTCATGATATAAGTAATACTGATCATTTAAAGAAATGTTTAAAGAAAATAATTGATTGTGCTAAAAAAGCTGGTAAGTTAATTGTTGCAACAGGAGATGTACATAACTTAGATGAATCTGATAGATTATATCGTGAAATAATAATTAATCAAAATGTACCTGGTAAAGGTAGACATCCATTTGCGAGATTACTTTCTGGAGATAAGAAAGTAAATATAAATGCTGATAATATAAATAACGCTATATTAAAAGCTAAAACAAATGGATGGGATTTAAGTAAAAATGAAATTAAAGTATTAAAATATGTATTTGCTTTATCATCACTAGGTGATATAGAAATTAATTCTAATAATATTGCTACTTTATATGTAGTAGATAAAAAAGCTAGTGATGAAGAAATAAATATTTCTGATGAAGAAGCTAAAAAATATTTTATAAGTGCTACACTTAAAAAATTACAAACATCTAAAGTACTTTCATGTGATTTTACAACTGGTATTTATTCTCTAGATGTACCATTTAATAAATCTAAAGAAAGTGGTACTGGTCATATACCAAATCAATTCTTTAGAAATACAAATGAGATGTTAGATAGTTTTTCATGGCTTAATGATAAAGAACTATCTAAAGAGATAGTTATTACAAATACTAATAAGATAATTGATATGATTGATGAGATAGAAGTAATAGTTTATCCAGATAAACCATTCTCACCAATAATAGAGCACTCTCAAGAAACGTGTAGAGATTTAGTATTTGAAAAAGCTCAAAGTATGTATGGTAAGAACTTGCCTAGAAACATTGAAGAAAGAATTGCTCAGGAGTTCTACGGAGATAAGATTATAGGACTTGTTAGAGCTAAGATGGATAGTGAATTCCCTGATTTATCAGATGAAGAGAAAGAAGAAAGATTCTCTAGTTATCTTCATGATAAGATAATGTGTGGATATGATGCTATCGTTGAACTTAAAAAAGAAGAAGTACTAAAAGATGAACCTGAACTTAATGATGAAGAAGCAACTAAGAAAGCTAAGTTACTTTTAACTGGTATCATTGGTGGAGGATTTGACGTTATTTACTTAATTGCTCAAAAACTTGTTAAACACTCTAATGATGAAGGTTACTTAGTAGGTTCCCGTGGATCTGTTGGATCTTCTTTTGTAGCAAGTATGATGGGTATAACAGAATGTAATGGACTTCCTGCTCATTACTACTGTCCTAAGTGCTGTCATAATGAATTTAATGATGAAGATGGACAACCTTATGCTAATAGTTATCCAAGTGGATTTGATTTACCTAATAAAAACTGTCCTGAATGTGGAGAGTTAATGATACATCAAGGTAATGACATGCCATTTGCTACGTTCTTAGGATTTGCTGGAGAAAAGGTACCAGATATTGACCTTAACTTCTCTGGTGATAACCAAGCATCAGCTCATGAATATACTAAAGTACTATTTGGTACTGATAATGTATATAGAGCAGGTACTATTGGTACAGTAGCTGATAAAACAGCTTTTGGTTATGTACAAGGATACTATGAAGAAAGAATGTATGATGCTCTTAAGATTGAAACTGATTCATATGGTATAAAGATTCCATCAAAAGATGAACTTAAGAAAAAAGGTCTTATTAAGAGTAATATAAGAACTTGTGAAGTAGAAAGACTTGCTGTAGGATGTACTGGTGTTAAAAGAACTACTGGTCAGCATCCAGGTGGTATCGTAGTAGTACCAGGATATAAAGATGTATGGGATTTTACACCATTCCAGTATCCTGCTGATGCTCCAAGAAGTGATGATAGTCCTAACTGGAGAACAACACACTTTGATTACCATAAGATTGAAGCAGACCTTTTAAAACTAGATATACTTGGACACGATGATCCTACAGTACTTAGAATGCTTCAGGATTTATCTGGTATAGATGTTACTGAAATAGATTTAGGAGATAGAGATACAATGAGTATCTTTACCGGACCTGAAATACTAGGAGTTAAGAAAGAACAACTAAGAGGTTTAGTAAAAGATGGCAAGAAGTACTGCCCAACTGGTACACTTGGCGTTCCAGAGTTTGGTACATCATTCCTACTAGGAATGCTTGAAGAAACTAAACCTACAACATTTGCCGAACTTATTAAAATATCAGGACTTTCTCATGGTACTGATGTATGGCTTGGTAATGCTAGAGATCTATGTACTCCTGATGAAAATGGTGTTATAAAAGTACCATTTAAAGACGTTATCGGATGTCGTGATGATATTATGGTTAACTTGATGGCATGGGGACTTCCTCCAGCTAAAGCCTTCAAGATAATGGAATTTGTTCGTAAAGGTAAAGCTAGTAAAGATCCTGAAGGATGGAAAGATCATGCAACATATATGAAAGAACATGGTATACCTGAGTGGTATATAGAGTCATGTCGTAAGATTAAGTACATGTTCCCTAAAGCCCATGCAACTGCATATGTTACATCAGCCTTTAGAATAGCTTGGTTTAAGGTACATCACCCAATTTGGTATTACTGTGCATATCTATCAATACGTAGAGATCAGTTCCATATTGAATCTATGATTTTAGGTGAAGAAGCAATACGTGCTAAAATAGATGAAATAGATGAAAAAGGTAATGCTGCAACAAATAAAGATTTAGATACAAGAGAAACTCTATGTCTATGTCTTGAAATGTGTGCAAGAGGATTCTATTTTAAAAATATTGATATTGAAAAAAGTGATGGTAAGAACTTTGTTATTACCGAAGATGGTAAAGGTTTAATTATTCCATTTAGAGCGCTTGATGGTCTAGGTGGTGCTGTTGCTGATACTATCGTTAAAGAAAGAAAGATTAGACCATTTATGAGTATAGAGGACTTCCAAAAACGAGGAAAAGTATCTCAAACACTTGTTGATAAAATGAGAACTCTTGGAGTACTTGATGGTATGGATGAATCTAATCAGTTATCACTTTTCTAGGAGAAATTATGAAAAAGATAATTATTGTTATTACTTTATTATTAGTTGTAACTATTTTATTACTAATAAAGTTTAATAATGAGGATAACGAATGTTATTCAATATCAGGTGGAAGTTTTGGAATTATATATAATACTAATGGAGGAGAATCTTTAGAATTATCTTCTGTATGTATAGCTTGTCCACCAAACTCATATAGTACTCTTCCAGTACCTACTAAAGAAGGATATACTTTTGATGGTTGGTATTATGATAAAGAATTTACTAAAAAAGTAGAAGGTGATTCAACACTTAATGTTGAACCAAATCCTATTTTAGAAAAAGGTACTTGCATCACTGGTTATAATAATGTAACTATTTATGCAAAATGGAAATAAAAAGCAGTATTTAGCTGCTTTTTTATTTAAATACGTATAATGATATTGTGTTGACAATGTCATTATATAGTTATATAATGGCTTTAGCAAAGGAGGAGAGTAATATGTCGAATTTTCCAAACACAACTACTAATTTAAACATTAGAGTTGATTCTGCTCTAAAACGGGAATGTGACAATTTATTTAAAAACTTAGGCTTAAATATGAGTACAGCAATAAATATGTTTTTAAATCAGTGTGTTAAAACATCAAGTATTCCATTTAAAATCGAAGAAAAAAAACCTAGTAAAGAACTGATGAAAGCTCTAAAAGAATTAGATTATATGACAAAACATCCAGAAAAATATAAGTCATATGATTCTCTTGATGAGTTGTTTAGGGATTTAGATAGTGAATAACGATATTTCAGCGGGGAGTAGATATTGTGTTCGTTTTTCTTCAAGATTTAAAAAGAATTACAAAAAAATTGCTAAACAAGGTAAAGATTTAAATAAATTAAAATATGTTATTAGTAAACTTGCTTTAGGTGAAGAGCCAGAAGCAAAATATCGAAATCATTCACTTTTGAATAATGATATTTATCGTGAGTGTTTTGAATGTCATATTGAGCCCGATTGGCTTCTCGTTTATAAACGAGATGACGATGAACTTATTTTACTTCTTGTTTCTACCGGAAGTCATTCTGATTTATTTAGAGGATAGTTGATTGAACTATCCTCTATTTTCCTTTATTTAATTTACTAAAAGCCTTATAAATGATATAATTTTATTAGGTGATAATATGGAAAACATTATCTTAGTAGATGGTAATAATTTACTTTTTAGAAGTTATTATGCAACAGCATATAATGGTAACTTTATGAAAAATAGTAAAGGTTTCCCAACTAATGGTTTATTTGGATTTACTAATATGATAAATAAAATAGTTTTAGAAGAAAAACCAGTTTATATGATAGTTGCTTTTGATAAAGGTAAAACATTTAGACATGAGAAGTATAGTGAATATAAAGGAGGAAGAATAGAAACTCCTTTAGAACTAAAACAACAGTTCCCAGTAGCGAAAGAACTTCTTACATGTATGGGTATTAAATACTATGAAATAGATAATTATGAGGCAGATGATATTATTGGTACATTTGCTGAATACTGTAATAAAGATAGTAATTATGTAGGTACTATTATTAGTAGCGATAAAGATTTACTTCAGTTAATTAGTAGTGATGTAGATATTAAGTTATTAAAACAAAAAGATTATGTAAGATATAATGAACAGTCATTTACTAAAGAGTGGGGTATAGAACCTAAAAAGGTAGTAGATTTAAAAGCATTAATGGGGGATCCATCTGATAATATTCCAGGAGTAAAAGGAATAGGTGAGAAGACTGCTTTAAAACTACTTCAAGAATATAAGAGTTTAGATGGAATATATGAAAATATTGATTCTATTAAGGGCGCTACTAAAGATAAATTAATAGAAGGTAAAGAAAGCGCATATCAAAGTTATGATATTGCAACTATTATTAGAGATGTACCTTTAGATATTAAGTTAGAAGATATTAAATATTTAGGACCTAATCATGAAAAATTAAATGAACTTTATGATGATTTAGAATTCTATTCATTTAAGAAAAAAGATAAACAAAAAGTAGAAGATATTAAACCTTTAGATATAAAGATAATTACAGATATTAAAGATGTTAATATTACTAAACCATATGCTATGTATATAGAAATACTAGGTTTTAATTATCATACATCTGATATTATTGGTATGGCTATTTATAATGAAGAAAATAGTTTTTATGTTAAAAAAGATTTAATAAAAGATGTTCTTACTAAATTAAAAGATATTCCTTGTTATACATATGATTTAAAGAAGAATTATGTATCTTTAAAGAAACTTGGTATTAATTACGATAATGTTAGTTTCGATACACTACTAGCAGGATACATACTAGAATATAATGTAAAAGATGATATTGCTTATTTAGCAAATAACTTTGATAATGATATTCCTTTCTATGAAAATATATATGGAAAGGGAAGTAAACTAACTATTCCTAGTGATGATGTAGTAGCGTATAACACTATTATGAAAGCAAAGTTTATTTATGAAAGTAAAGATATCTTTTATAAGAAGTTAGAAGAAGAAAATCAGTTAAAATTACTTTTAGATATAGAAATGCCTCTTAGTTATGTACTAGGAGATATGGAGTATGACGGAGTATGTGTTGATACTAAGAAACTTGATGAGATGGGTGAAGAAATCAAAGTTAAAATTGATTTACTAAGTCGTGACATCTATAATCATGCTGGAGAAGAATTTAATATATCCAGTCCATCACAACTTGGTGAAGTATTATTTGAAAAATTAAATTTACCACATGGTAAAAAATTAAAAACAGGATACTCTACATCTGTAGATGTTCTAGAAAAACTTAAAGATAAACATCCTATAATAGGGTTAATTATGGAATATAGAACTCTTACTAAACTATATTCTACTTATATAGAAGGTTTAAAAGATGCTGTTATAGATGGTAAGATTCATACTATATATACGCAGGCTCTTACTAGAACAGGAAGATTATCTTCTATAGAACCTAATTTACAAAATATTCCTATTAGATATGAATATGGTAGATTAATAAGGAAATCTTTTGTACCAAGTACTAAAGATGGATTTATTATAAGTGGAGATTATTCTCAAATAGAACTTAGAATACTTTCTCATATGGCACATGTTGATACTTTAATAGATGCTTTTAAAAAAGGTATGGATATTCATAGTAAGACTGCTAGTGATATCTTTAAAGTTGATATAGAAAATGTTACTAAGACCGAGAGAAGAATTGCTAAAGCTGTAAACTTTGGTATTATCTATGGAATAAGTCCATTTGGTTTATCAGAGAATGCTGGTATCTCTATACAAGAAGCTAAACAGTTTATTGATAAATATTTTGAAACATATCCTGGTATAAAAGAATATATGGATAAAGTTATTAAGGAAGCATATGATAATAAATATGTACTTACTTTATTTAACCGTAAAAGAGTGTTAAATGAATTATCTAATACAAATTATATGATTCGTCAGCAAGGAGAAAGAATGGCTTTAAATACTCCAATACAAGGAACTAGTGCTGATATTATAAAGATGGCTATGGTTAAATTACATAAAGTATTTAAAGATCATAAGTTAAAAAGTAAAATAATTATTCAAGTACACGATGAACTTGTTATAGATGCAGTAAAAGAAGAAAAAGATGAAGTAATTAAACTTCTTGAAGAAGTAATGGAAAATATTGTAAAGTTAGATGTACCTCTTAAGATAGAAACTGAATATGGTAAAGACTGGTATGAGGCTAAATAATGTTAGGAATACTTAAAGCTTTAAAATACAGTTTGTTTTATATAGCACTTATTATAGCTTTCTACTTTATAGGTATATCATATTGTTATAAATTAGATTTTCGTTTACTTGCAATAATTCCTATTAACTATCTTTCTATAAAATATGGAATACTTATTCCAATTAAGAAAGAAAGATTTGTAGATAAGTACTATATACTTATGTCACTTGTAGTATTTACATCTATATTTAACGTAATATTTCTTTCTTTAATGCATATTAATGTATGGGTAATAGTTATATGTGTAATTTTAAATATAGTAGAACTTATATACTTAGATTTACCTGGTAAAAAGGTATTTGGTTTTGAAATAGTAGATTCTTCAAAAAGAAAGTAATAAATTATATTAAATATATGATATAATTAATACATGAATAGGTGATTTTATGAAAAAGAAATTATTTAATTTTACATTTGTAATGTTCTTAGTTACTATGATGACTAAAGTTGTTTACGCAGATGAACTTACTACTGAATACATTATGTGTGGTAGTACTTCATTTCCTGCACCACTAGCTGGAATATTTAGAAATACATATACACTACTTCAAATAGTTGTTCCTATTGGATTAATTATTATGGGTAGTATTGATATGGTTAAATCAGTAACAGCACAAGATAATGAAAAGATTGCTAAAGCAAGAAGAAAATTTATTACTAGATTAATAGCTGGTTCTATTACATTCTTCGTATTTGTAATAGTAAGAATGGCTGTTGGATTATTCGCTGATGCGTCAGACGAAGATAGTTTTGCTAAGTGTCTATCTTGTGTAATTAGTAATGAAGAGGACTGTGGTGGAGAAGCTGATTCACCATTTGGACCAACTGATTAATAACACTTTTTATAAATAAATTAGATAGACATTTCGTCTATCTTTTTTGTCATTTGATTGACAATGTATAATTGACATTAATTGATATTTGTTATAAGATTTATTTATAAAAGAATTTCAAGGTATTGTGAGGTTTTAATATGATTAATAAAATTAATTTAATTTGTAATAAATGTGGTACCCCAATAATCCACGGTGATAAAAATTGTCGTTTTTGTGGCTCAAGTGATTTCTCTGAAAAAGAGTATGTAAAGAAGTATGAAGAAGTTGAAATTATTGGTTTTAATGAACCTGAAATAATTGACTTTACAACTGGTGAAGATGAAGTGTCAATTCCTACAACTAGTGAACCTAAAGTAGAGGAAGCACCAGCACCAGCTCCAGTTCCAGAAGCTACTCCAATTACTGATGCTCCACTTGAAGCAACAGGAGTACTTAAAAAAATAGAAATGCCAAAAAATGATTTAAGTGATGTTGTAACATTTACAAGCCAAAGTAAACCAGAAGAAAAATCTTTAGTAAGTGAATCTACTCCTTACATTGTTACTTCTCCAAGTGATAAAGATAAGGAAGAGACAATTGAAGAAATTCAAAAAGATCTTACTGAAGAACAAAAAGATAATCAACCTGAACCAGTAGATTTCTCCAAACCAGAAGGTAGATCTGGTCATGTAGCAGGTATTATAATTCTTTCATTCTTCTTATTCTTATCAGTACTTGCAAATATCTACTTTACAGTAGCTGGAACAAGTGTACAAGATGGTAAGAAAGAAGAAGATGTAATTAGTGACGTTACAAAATCTATTTACTTAGGTGAATATAAAATGGAAGTTCCTAATAACTGGGTATCATATATTAAAGATGATTATATAGTATTTACTTCAAGTGATGAAGAGTGGGCTGCATCATTTAGTGTTAAGTCTTCTCTAACTAATAATGAAGTAGGTAAGAAAACTGATGCTATCAGAGAAGAATTTGGAAAAAATAAATATTCTTTCACAAGTGTAGAAACAGTTAGCGATACAGTAACAGTATTTAAAGGTAAATATAATAATTATATTACTGATGTTATCGCAAGAACTTTAGATAATGATACAGTAGTAGTAGCAGACTTAAAATATAAGGGTGCTGTTAGTGAAGATGTATATAATTCAGTTCTTAAAACACTTGAAACAGTAGTAAAAGCAAATACATCAACTTTCTATAAAAATGATTTCACTTTTAGTAATGTTTCAAAACTATTTGGTGATGTTTTAGTTAAATAGAATCCGTAAGGATTCTTTTTTATTAGGTATTGACAAATAAGGATATCTTCTATATAATTTATGACATAGGCGTTGAAAGAAAGAGTAATAATAATA
>JAEEGJ010006122.1_pt1 | contig 36549 bp, 30 predicted proteins | sample 8958761 | NCBI WGS metagenome assembly JAEEGJ01 (sample SAMN16246546, study PRJNA631951) | gut metagenome | biome: gut microbiome; feature: rumen; material: RS-attached | host: Bos | place: Iran: Karaj | collected 2018-10
TAATGTAGGTCTCACAGCCGATCTGGCGGCAGAGTTCCATAAATTCATGGGTACCGAAGCTGTTGTCTTCAACAACTCCGCCCCAGTGGGTATTAATCATTTTCTTACGGGTTTCTTTGGGACCGATACCGTCTTTCCAGTGATATTCGTCCGCAAAGCATCCGCCGGGCCATCTGAGCACCGGAAGCTTCATCTCCTTTAAAGCCTCCACTACATCGGTACGCATTCCGTTTACATTGGGAATGTCCGAATTCTCTCCCACATAAAGGCCTTCATAGATACATCTTCCGAGATGTTCGGAAAAGTTTCCGTAAAGCTCTTTATTGATGTGGCCCTTTTTAACGTTGGGGTTAACATACAATTTGTACATTGACGCAGTCTCCTTTAAATAATTTAGTAAATCGTTTTATCAATCATTAAAAAAACTGTACTATATTTTCGCGCCAATGTCAATGAACCATGGGAATATCCAGTGCTTCTTTTATGTTGGATACGGGTATTATTTCTATTCCTTTAAAGGATTTGAGTCTGTCGGAAATATTGGAGGCAGGAAGTACAACCGTTGTAAATCCAAGCTTGTAAGCCTCCGCAACTCTCTGTTCTGCCTGGCTTACCGCACGAACTTCACCGCTTAAGCCCACTTCACCGAAAATAACCGTTTTTTCATCCACAGCTTTATTCCTGAAGCTTGATACTATGGCCATAACGGTTGCAAGGTCCAAAGAAGGCTCATTAATCTTAAGTCCTCCCGCAATATTCACATATGCATCGTGGTCACCTATATTAAGGCCCGCACGCTTCTCTATTACCGCCATAAGAAGGTTGACCCTGTTAAAGTCCATACCGGTAGTCTGGCGACGGGGTATGCCGAAATTGGAGCGGCACACAAGAGCCTGAATCTCTATCATGACGGGACGGGTGCCCTCCATGGAGCAGGTAATTACAGAACCGCTGGCATCTCCCGCTCTTCCCGAAAGCATGAATTCCGAAGGATTCAAAACCTCCGCAAGGCCCTCCGCGCGCATCTCAAATACGCCTATTTCGTCGGTGGAGCCGAAACGGTTCTTAACGCCCCTTAGTATTCTGTAGGATGCATGTCTGTCCCCTTCAAAATAGAGAACGGTATCCACCATATGCTCCAAAACCCTGGGGCCTGCCACAGCGCCTTCTTTGGTCACGTGGCCCACGATGAAGATATTAATTTCAAGCTGTTTGGCTATCTGCATGAGAAAAGAAGTTGCCTCTCTTACCTGGGAAACGCTTCCGGGAGCAGAGGATATGTCTTCTTTGTACATGGTCTGGATAGAGTCGATTACCACGGTTTCGGGGGCTTCCGCCTTAATGGCCTCGCCTATGTCCGAAAGGTTGGTCTCACATAAGATTTTAAGAGTCTCAAAGTCCGTGCCCAGTCTGTCTGCACGCATCTTAATCTGGCGAAGGGATTCCTCGCCGGATACGTATAACACTTTATGGCCCGTCTTCGTAAGGTTTCTCGTAACCTGCAAAAGAAGGGTGGACTTGCCTATGCCGGGATCGCCGCCGATGAGTACCAGAGAGCCTTTTACAATGCCCCCTCCCAGTACTCTGTCAAATTCGCCGATGCCCGATGATATTCTTTCGCTTTCCCCGCCGGTAATGTCTTTAAGCATGACGGGAACAGCTCTGCCGGGAGAAAAGGACATCTTACCCGATTTGGAGCCTTTGTCCACAGGCTCCTCCACAAATGTATTCCATTCTCTGCAGCCCGGGCACTGACCCAGCCATTTGGCGGATTCGTAGCCGCAGGACTGACAGAAAAAAGCCGTTGATTTTTTGGCCATTATTTAACTTCCTTTTTGACAAAAACGGTTTCATCGTTCTTTCTCGTGGCGGTGACGGTGTCCCCGAACACAATGTTTTTCTTAAGTATCTCTTCCGCAAGCTTGTCTTCGATTTCCGACTGGATGGCTCGCTTTATGGGACGTGCACCCATTTTGGTGTCCGTGAATTTGTCAACGATATATTTCTTAAGAACCGGCGAAATCGTAAGCTTAAGCTCCATCTGCTCTTTGCAGCGGTCGATAAGCTTCCTCGAAATAAGGGTAACAATCTCGCCCATGTCCTTCTTGTTGAGTGCCCTGAATACCACGATGTCATCGATACGGTTGATAAACTCGGGCTTAAAGAGCTTCTTAACCTCTTCCATAACGTGGGACTTCATGGTGTCGTAATCCTTTTTTTCGTCGGTTTTGGCCGAGAATCCCAGGTTTTTGGGCTCTACGATTCTGGCGGCTCCGGCATTGGAAGTCATGATGATGATGGTATTTTTAAAGTTAACCTTGCGGCCCTTTGAGTCGGTAATATGACCGTCGTCAAGAACCTGCAAAAGAATGTTGAACACGTCGGGGTGAGCTTTCTCAATTTCGTCAAAAAGCACTACCGAATAAGGGTGTCTTCTGACCTTCTCCGACAACTGTCCGCCGTCGTCAAAGCCTACGTAGCCGGGAGGCGAACCAATCATCTTGGAAACCGAATGGCTCTCCATGTACTCAGACATATCAACTCTGATAAGTGCGTTCTCATCTCCGAACATAGCCTCCGCAAGAGCCTTGGAAAGTTCGGTCTTACCTACGCCGGTGGGGCCTAAGAACAGGAAGGAACCGATGGGGCGGTTGGGGTCCTGAAGACCTACGCGCTGACGTCTCATGGCCTTGGAAATCTTGACTACCGCATCCTCTTGGCCGATTACGCGTTTGTGGAGGATGGATTCAAGTTTAAGGAGCCTGTCGCTTTCTTTTTCCGTAAGTTTCTTAACGGGTACTTTGGTCCAGACTGCCACAACGTCTGCGATGTGGTTCTCGTTGACTTCGCCTACGAAGTTCTCTCTGGCGTTGCGTTCTTTGGCCTCGAGTTTTCTAAGTTTGTCATTTAAGGCGTTCTGCTGCTGCCTTAAGGGTCTGTATTCGTCGTACTGACCGTTGCGCCATGCGAGGAATGCCTGATTGCCCACGGTCTTTATTTCTTCTTTGAGCGCCTCAATCTTGTCGGCGTACTTAAAGCTCTTTAAGCGCACCAGTGCACCGGCCTCGTCAATTAAGTCGATTGCTTTGTCCGGAAGATGTCTGTCGTTAATGTAGCGGGCGGATAAGCGCACTGCCGTCTCCAAAGCTTCGGGAGTGTATCTGACTCTGTGGTGCTCCTCGTATTTGGGAGCTATGCCCGTAAGAATCTGAAGTGCCTCGGCCTCGGTGGGTTCTGCAACGTCGATGGGCTGGAATCTGCGCTCGAGAGCGGCGTCCTTCTCCACGTATTTGCGATATTCCGCCAAGGTGGTGGCGCCGATTAACTGAAGCTCGCCTCTGGCCAAAGAAGGCTTTAAAATATTGGCGGCGTCTATGGAACCTTCGGAACCGCCGGCACCGATTAAGGTATGAAGTTCGTCAAGGAACAAAATAATGTCTCCCGCTTCCGTAACTTCCGAAAGAAGGCGCTTCATCCTCTCTTCAAATTCGCCGCGGTATTTGGTACCTGCCACCATACCCGACAAATCAAGGGTAAGGACACGTTTATTCTTAACTGTATCGGGAACGTCTCCCGCTGCGATTCTTAATGCAAGGCCCTCTACGATGGCGGTCTTGCCCACACCGGGCTCACCCACAAGACAGGGGTTGTTCTTGGTGCGTCTTGAAAGAATCTGTATAACTCTGGTAATTTCGTCGTTTCTGCCTATAACCGGGTCGAGCTTGCCTCCCTTGGCAAGGGCGGTTAAGTCTTTGGAATAGGACTCAAGGAAGTTGTCCTTTTTCTTTTGCTTGCTCTTCTTTAGGTCTTCTTTGGCCGCCTGAGGATCCTCGCCCATGGACATGAGGGTCTGGATGTAAATCTCGGTGGGGTTCTTTCTGAGAGCCAAAAGAATCTGGAGCGCGCAGTTGCCGCCTTCACGTAAGATGGCGAGAAGAATGTGCTCAGTGCCCACGGTGCCCGAGTGATATTTGGCCGCAAGTGCGGAGGCATCGTCAAGAAGTGTCAATGTTCTGGGTGAATAACCCGCACGCTCCTTGACCGCCGTAGTGCCGGGACCCATGGTAAGGTCGCTGATAAGGTCGTATACGGCATCAATATCGATGTTATTCTTTCTCAGTATCACACCGGCAAGTCCGCTTTGTTCTTTAAGCATGCCTAAAAGAATGTGCTCGCTTCCGATGTAGTAATGTTTAAGTTTCTTGGATTCGTCCGCCGCAATTTTGAGTACGGCTTCCGCATTATTGGTAAATGGAAGTCCCATAGGTTTCTCCCTTCAAAATTTTCGCATATTTTCACGTATGACTAATTTTATCATATATTGGGAGATTGAATATAATTTTTCTCTAAAATTTGCGGAATTAATTTGGGAATTGTTCTCACGGCCTCAGGATAAAAAAACAAGGGCTTCCCGGCGCTTATCACACCGAAAAGTCCTTGTTAATAAGGCATTATTTAACTTTTGCTCTGAATCTGATAAATGTTACGACTGCTGCGGAAAGAACTCCGAGTCCCGCAACCACAGCTATGGCAATGGGTAAGCCGCTTGTGTGCTTGTCGGGTGCCGCCAAAGCTACCGCGTCATCGTCGATTTCGCTTACGGATGAAGGAGCTGCTTCGGTTTCTTCTTTGGTCTCTTCTGCAGGTGCTTCCTCCGTTACGGTTTCGGTAAGAGGAGTTTCGTCTTCCTCAATTTCAGCCTCGATTTCCTCGGTAACCTCTGCTTCTTCAGCCGCAGGCTCCTCGGTTACTGTGGCATTGCCACGGTTTCTTACGGAAGGTCTGTTTGCCGCGGGAGCGCTCTGTCCGGGAGTTTCGGTTACGGGTGCCTGAGTTTCGGTTCCGTTGCCGCCTGCAGCGGGTGCTGCGGAAGAACCGTTGCCTGAACCTGAATTACCGGAATTGCCTGAGCCTCCGGCTGCGGGCTGAGCGGGTGTAACAGGTGTTGCTTCGGGTTCTTTTTCATCGTCAAATAAAGAATCGTCCACATCGTCCTCGTCGGTTTCGCCCGCGGGTACTTCTGCCTTTACAACGCTTAAGGTAACGTCCTTGAATTCAAAGAATCCGCCGTTCGCCTGTGAATCGCCGAAACCAAAGTCAAGGTGACAGTCGTCAAGGCTTGCGGTTGCCACGAATTCGGTCTCGTAATAGCAGAAACCGTCTTCGTCAACGGTACTCATATCTGTTGCAACTTCGATTGCGCCGTAGATAACGGTCCAACTGCCGCCGTTTTGCTGAACAATGTATTTGTGGGTTGCAAGGTCGGTATTGTACTTGTAGGAGAACTTGTACTTAACGCCTGCGGATACGGAGAAGTTGGTGCTTCCGATCTGAGGTGAGTACCAGCTGCCGCCGCTTACGATACCGTTAAGTCTTACGGTTCCGTTTTCTTTTTCCAGAGGAAGCTCTCCGCCACCGCCGTTGTCGCCTCTCCATTCGATGGCCTTGCCTTCGCCTACGGGCATCTCGTCAACTGCGGGTCCCTGATGTGCACCGTGCATGGTTACGTTATCAAGCATAACTTCGGTATTCTTGGCAAAAGTAAGCTTAAGGGCACCGGCGCCAAGGTTCTCGGCTACATCAAGTTTAACCGTAATATTTCTTACGCCTGACTCAGGGTTGTAGGAAACGGTCTTGTAAGCCGCTTCGTGACCCTCTTCGTCAAGAAGAGATACCTTAACTGCCGTAGCGGTCTTGCTGTAAAGATCAAAACTTACGGTGTATTCGTCTGCCGTCATGGGAATGCCTGCCTGGTACAAAGAAGGAGCAACGCCCTCTTCCGCACTGATTTCGGCGCGGCGCTCGTAGTACTTGATACCGTCTGCGATACCCTCATGATTGGTCTTGGAAGCGATGTCGATAACTCTGACGTCGCCGTCTGCAAGCTTCTCTGTAGTGTAGCGGGGAACTGCTACTGTGGTCTTCTCCCCTGCGCTCCAGTAAGCAAGCTTGTAATTGCCTTCGGTAAAGGTCGAATTGTAAATCATATTGCCGTCGGAAAGAATCTGTCTTCCCGCTTCCGATACTCCGAGGAGTGCGGGGTCAACGATTTCAACCTTAACATTTGAGATATATACGTCTCCGAGTCCCGCTGCACCGATGTTAAACTCGATACGGCAGTTGTCGAAATTCTCTGTCTGCTGGAATGTATAGGAGTATGAGGCAGCCGCCTTCTGAAGAGCAAATGCCTGCACACCGTAAGTGCTCCATCCCGCATATTCTTTTGAATCGCAGTTAACGGTCTTGCCTGTGATATCGCCTTCGGCATAAGCGTCGAAAGAAACTCTGTAGACATATCCTGCTTTTGCATCGTAGTGACCGATTAACTGTACGGAATAATCGTTTCCGCCGGCCTTAAGTACGGATACTTTGTCCCATACCTTTCCGTTTTCGTCTGTGTAAACTTCAGCTGCCGCATCAGCATCGCTCTGGGTTGAAAGATACCACTTGCCTGTTCCCTGCGCTGCGCTGTCATCGTGACCGCCGGTGGTTGCCACAAGATTGTCTGCCGTTACGGGGGCAATCTGATTGATGCCTGCGTAATCTTCCCAGTTATCGGTAACGCCCTGAGCTTCTCTCAAAACGTACTCGGGATAACCTTCGGTAAGCTGATATGCACGAACGTAGTCAACGTACATGTTGATATCGTCGCGGAAGTTTGCTTTATTGGCCTTTCCGCCGAAATTGCCGCTGTCGATGGCAAGGTTCAGAAGAAGGTAGAAAGGCTGATCAAAGGGAGCATCAAAAGAAAGGGAACCCGATGCGCCTGAAATTGTGCTCTCCCAGTTGGTGGAAGTGTAAATGGGTTTTCCGTCAAAATACCAGGTAATCTGACCGGGTCTCCAGTCAACGCCATATGTGTGGAAGTATGTAAGAGGGCTGTCCAAGTCCACATAACCGCTTCCCTTGTATACGTGTGAAGGTGTGCCCCAGTGAAGGGTGCCGCAAGCCTTTCCTTCAGCTATCATGGCTGCGGTGGTCTCCATAATATCAAGTTCGCCTGATACGGGCCATCCGCCGTAAATTTCGGTGCTCTGAGGAAGCATCCAGAATGCGGGCCATGCGCCCTGAGTTGCGGGCATGGAGATTCTTGCTTCTACGTAGCCGTAAGTTAAGTTAAAGAGTTCCTCTGAAGGAGAAGTGGAACGAATACGTCCGGATGTGTAATGCTTGCTTGATTCGTTACCGTATACGTAGCCGTTTTCTTCGTAAGAACCGGTAATTCTGAGTAAGCCGTCTGCCACACCGTCACCGGTAAGGTCTTCGTTAACCGCAATGTTCTTGGTTCTGTCGGTATACGCCTGAAGCTCGTTATTTCCCCAGCCGTAGTTGTTGCAGTCTGTTGAACCGTCGCCCAGCTGATAAGCCCAGTTGTCAAGGTTCAGACCTGTTTTGGCATCTACTCTCGCATCGCCGTAGTTACCGTCAAATTCATCGTTCCAGATGAGGGTGTAGCCGGGCTTTTCAAGAGCGGGAGCGGCAAAGTCGCCGGAGTTGTCGTTAAAATCATACTCGGGTCCCTTGGGAACGTTGATGCTGCCCATGTCGTCCTTAACTTCTTTGCACTTAAGATTGGTAATGGTAACGGAGCCCGATAAAGCTGCTTCTTCGCCGGGATTCTGGCCCAGTGCAAAGAACATATAAGGCTTTTCCGAGAATACTCCGCACTCAACTTCCTTGGAGTAGTGAAGAGTTTCGCCCGCCTTAAGCTCTACGGTTTCGCCGATGAAGCCTGAAGCGTCGTCAAGCTTTAAAAAGAATTTCTTGTCAATGGTCGATGTAGCATCAAACTCAATAACGTAGTTTGTGTTGTTTTTAAGACCTAAATCTTTAATGATGTACTGAATGCCCCATTCGTTGCCCCAGCCAAAGCAGGGTGCTTCGATGGTGACTGTGGTGCCTTCTTCTTTTGCTGAAGCGTTGGCGCCTGCCCAGTCTGAGCCTACGTACAGTTCTGTGTTGCTTGTTTCAAAATTCACCGCATCCGCATCGGCAACTTCTTTTTCGGAAGCCTGTGTAAAGATGCTGTGAGGAATGTCTTCGTTAATCTCGTAAATTGAGAAGTTGTCAACTCTTACGGAGTGTTCGCCTGCCTTGTAGGCATCGTCGTTAATAACCATGCCAAGGCCTGCAAATACTCTTGCGTTGGTTGAGCCCGCACCGAGTTTGCCTGTGAAAGCGGTAACGGTGGTCTTCTCGCCTGCCTTTAAGTTGTAGGTCAGGTCGTCAAAGAGCATAGCGTAGCCGTTATTCAAATCGTCTGCGCGAAGCATGGCAAGCTTGTCTTTGGAGGAGATGATGTCGAACTTAACAACATAGTTCTTGCCTGCCTCAAAGTTAAGCCCGGCCTGCTCAACTCTGGTCTGGTAAGCTTCAAAGCCTTCATAACCGGTAATGGTAATGAAGATTGCACCGCCAATTTCGGTAATGTCGGCACTTGACCATTCAACCCAGTCCTCGTGCTTGCCTTCAACGCTGACTGCCAGGTTGTCACCTACGGTTGTGTAAGCATAAACCTCTGTAGCCGGAGTCTCAGGAGTTTCAGGTGTTTCGGGTGTCTCAGGCACCTCGGGAGTCTCAGGTACTTCGGGTACCTCAGGTGTCTCGGGTACTTCAGGTACCTCGGGTGTTTCGGGTTCGGGCTCAACGGGAGCTTCACCCTGAATTGTCAACGTAAATGTTCCGGGGTTTGAAAGAACTTCGTCCTTCTGTCCCTGAATGCTGACAGTATATTCTCCCGCAGCATAGTTGTCGGGATACCAGTGATAGCCGAGAGTCTGATCCTCATAGGCTTTTAAGTATCCGTTGTCGGCGGATATGGTCACGGTATATAAATCATATCCCGCTGCGCCCCATACGGCGCCGATTCCCTGCTCGGAATTGTAGTCGCAGACAATGCCAAAAGGCACCGTCAACTCGCTGTCAATGACCTTACCGTCCGCAAATGCTTCAAGCGGAGTGAGGCCCACTGACGTAAATGCAAGCAACAGTGCCAGCAAAGTCGCAAAGATACGCTTTGTAACTTTCGTCTTTTTCATATTAACCCTCCCAATACATGATGATGTTACACTAAGGTAGTTTCATTATATGAGAGGGGAAATCCCGACTTTAAGTCTACTAATTTTAGAAAGGTGTCATTATTTTACAGTAAGGCTTTTTTAGGAAAAAGAAAGAGTCCCGCGCCCTAAAAACGCGGAACCCTCTCTTTAGGAAGTTATGGCTATTGATTGTTCAAATCGGTCATTTTTCCTGCATGAGTTATTTTTTTGATATCTTGGTAAATTGATTCCTTTAAACTGTAGCAATAACAGGTCTCCTCCGTAGGAGAAGTATAAAAGTGGCATACCATGTCATATGATAAATCAGGATCATTTACATAGACAGACAGTTCTTTACCGTCAGTTGTATGAAACCTTAATGCCGAAGCATAATCGGGTGCACCGGGAGGTATTTCCAAATCATCATCCTCACCTGGGATTTCTTCGCTCACAACAGCATCTATCAGCATATCCTTAATGCTCTCGATTGCCTCCTTTGATTCAACGGTATATACCAAATCTATTTCGGCCTCTGTAACCATTGATATATCGCCAAGTTCGGCAAACAAAGCTTTTATTTCTTTAGTGTTTTCTTTAGCGTTCATGCAGCCACCAATCAATAGAAAAAAAGTGCACATTGCGATTGCAAATACTTTGCTTCGTTGTTTAGTTTTCATATTTTACCTCAGTCTTTAGTAGATATACCACATTCCAAAACTTGAATAATATGTTGAAGAAGCGTTAACTGATACATCGTTTCTTCCAAATGTGTCATTAACCGTTAACCGCTGTACTCCGTCATATCCTACAAGGTATCCTTGTACAACAACACCATGATTCTCGTTCCATGTTGCCCCGGGAACTTTTTTGTTAACACCTACAACAACCGGAATATCACCGTTAATCTTTGTTTTAATGGTATTAAATGAATAAGATACTTTAGTTGCACTCCAATTGGAAATGCCTCTGTCCTTTAAATACTTATTGATGCCGGTGGTATATATTGTCTCCAGTTGCGAACCGTTATACTTTCTTGACCATACTGCTCCACCATTAACAATTTCGCCAAGGTTCATTCCTTTATCGACAAGATATTTATTATCGCAAAGATATTTTTGTACTTTGCTGTTGGTAGTCGAACCCGAAGGCAGGAATTTGCTGTTTTTATAGTCATACAAATATCTTAATAAAATAGCCGCCGAATCAACACCGCAATAATATGATGATGACCATTTTACCGTATTCTTTTTCAGGCTTCCCGACTCATAAAAATCATTTCCGCCCATAGGTCTTGCCGCATCACCCTTGCCACTCTTTATGGCAAACATCTTCTGTGCCAGAGGCTTTCTCTGCAAAGAAGAAAAGTCCATGGCGCTTTCTTTCGCTTCATAGACGGGAACTACTTCTCCGGTTGCAAGGAAACACAGTCTGTCCTCATCAATCTTTCCAAAAACCGAAGTGAAGCCTGTATAAACAAGTTTATTAAACTGCTTGCCCGCAATGCTTCCCTCAAAAGAATACTCCATAATGTCATAGTTAATTATATTGATTATGACGTATCCCGTATTATCAATATCAAAGCAGATAGCTATAAGCTCGTCATCAAGAGAGTACATTTTTCTGGGATTGGAAATACTGTGATTTCCGTATCCGTTTAACTTAAACCACTCGGTAAGATACTCTGCTTCTTCTTTGTAATCATCAGATCCTTTCAAATAAGATATGGGATCGTCTATGTGTCTGTCATATTTCCCTGCGGCATAGGAATCATTTTTGCCAAAGAAAGCAAATAGTGAAATGATTAAAGTCGCCGCCGCAAACAATATCACATTTTTAAATGTTTTTTTGCTAAATACTTCCATTGCAAACTCTCCTCAATACATATTATTTATCTTTTGTATACCCTTACATCATCGCCGATTGCGCGATAGAATGTGAAATGTCCGTAATAGTCGTCATACCAGACGTCATCTTCCCAAAGGTCGCCTGATTTAACTTCGTATTTGGGATAAACCTTGATAGTTACGGGATAAGAGTAGGTGTTCTCCCAGTTAATGCTAAAAGTATTGGTCTCCGATGTGCTTACGCTTAAGGCAGCTTCAACATACTGAGCTTTAACCTTGCCGGATACCTCAATCTTATTGGTAATGCTGACAGATTCATTAATGGATACTTTTCCTGCCGGACGACTGTATTCCTTAAGCAGATAGTTCCAATCTGTATATGTATAAATGCTCAAATTCGTAGTAAACCACTCTTCCCAAATTTGGGGATCGTCGGAATGTCTGAAATCTGTTTTTTTGTTTTCCAAATCAGGGTAAATATACTGAACAACTTCCACCAGATTTTCATCATAGGCCTCGCCCTGAGAATGGAGATATTCTTTTATCTCCTCGGGGTCGGTGATGTGCTTCTCAATAGGCTGAATTCCCGCATAAGACCTGTGCTGTCTTACGCCCGCATAGGAACCCGTATTAATAAGGCCAAAGCAAAAAAACCCCACTAACATTGCTGATACCAGTCTCTTAATGATTCTCACGTTAATTCCCTCCTAATTTAAAATAGTTAAGTAAAAGTGCGCAACATGTATAAATACTTATCAAGATACATGTAATATCATCCAGAATTATGCTTCCGCCCGTTATAAGTGTTATAACGGCAACCACAACAAGAACAGTAATCATTATTAATCCGATGTAAAAAAACACGGTTCTTTTTGGTGTCGGCTCTTTCTTTTGCTTAATTCTCAGTGAAAAGAAGACATATGATACCAGGAACAGCACCGACTGAGCAATTATCAAAGCATTGAGAAAGTGATATTCTATAAAGGCGCGTATGCCACTATAGTAGATATTTCTGTTATCAACGGTTCTGACAAAGGACAGCTTTGAGACAAGAGACAAAACATAAATCAGAATAAAGCCGAGTATCGGCAAAATCATGCCCAGGGAAGACAGCAGAAGTTTCATGTCCGTAGGACGTCTGAATGCCACATTATCTTCCGCCGTTTTGTCTTTAATCTCCTCATATGCATCGTTAAGCAAATAGTCAAGCGAACAGTCAAAGAATCTGCTAATCGAAAGAAGGTTATTGATATCCGGTACTGTACCCTGTTCCCATTTGGAAATAGCCTGTCTGGATACATTCAATTCATTAGCCAGTTCTTCTTGTGAGTAGCCCCCGCTTTTGCGCAGCTTTTGCAATTTTTCTGAAAAGTTCATTAAATCCTCCTCTCCACTTTTTTGCGCATAATTAATGTAATCCACTGTTCTCAAACTCACAACCTATTATAGCTTACATTTCCGCAACTAACAGTAGCATTTAATAATTAATCGCAAAAAGTGACGTCTTTTTCCTTTTCATATTCATATTGTAATTGTCAATTCATTTATTTGTCTTAATAGCAACCTTCTTTTTACTACTATTATTTTCCAACATATTACAACAATAGTCCACCATTTTGACATGGAAATTTGACAACCCGGTGTAGCATTTCGGTAATATCTGCATGGCTCGTTGCTATAACAAAAAAGCAGCACGCCATACCGACGTGCTGCTTTGGGTATTTTATTCAGTGTTTATTTGTCATCAAGATCGAGGAAGCCGTATTCCATGTCGTCATCAACGGAAGCTTCGCTGGTGCGATGGTAGGGAACTTCGCGAACTTCGTGGGTGGAAGCGCCTACGCGGGACTCTGTGGGAGCTACGGTAGCCTGTGCCTGTTCGGGACGAATAGTGGTTCCGTCAGGTCTTCTGATGGTACCGTCGGGGAACTTAATGGAACCGTCTGCAAGCTTAACTGCCACAACTGCCTTTCTGATGGTGCCGTCAGGCATCTGGATACGTCCGTCGGGAAGTCTTACGCCGCCTCCGGGAACCTTGGCATGAGAAGGTGCGGGAGCAACTTTCATGTCTGCATCCTCACGCTTTCTGGTAGGTCCTACTGTTGCACCGATGGGTGCACGGGCTGCGGATGAAGGTCTTTCGGGCCTTGAGTATTCTTTTCTTTCGGCGGGCTCGCGACGTCTGGGTGCGGGAGCCTCATCCTCTTCTTCGTCGCCCATAAGCCATCTTCTTACGGTTAAGAAGCCGTATACGCCTGCTCCTACGAGAAGAACGATGATTGCTATTAAGATACCGATGGTAATCTTTTTCTTTTTAATGTCTTTCTTGTATTGGGTTTCCATCGCCTCATAATTGTCTTTCATGGCATAGATTTCGTCGATGGAAACGGAGGTACCCTTCTGGTAGTTGTTGAGGTACCATTTCTTTTCGCCTGTAGCTTCGTCAACTTTGCTGACTGCCTCGAAGTCCTTGTACTCGGGTTCAGGCTCGGGTTCGGGTTCAGGCTCGGGTTCGGGTTCAGGTTCCGGCTCGGGCTGCTTCTCGCGAAGTTCGCCGTCAAGGCTTACAAAATCGTTGCGGATGTAACCGTTTATTTCTTTGCCGTTGTCGCTGTAGGTAACCTGGTACCACTGCTTGCCGTCGGATGAGCCTGTAGCGTAACCGATAACGGTAACTACGGTATTGGCCTTGGCATTGGCAACAATTGCGTGATTGGTGGAAGCACCGGCTCTTACGTTAACGCTGCCGGTAACCTTGCCGGATACGGGCTCAGCCTCTGTAGGCACAGTAACCTCTGTTGAAACGGGCTGCTGAGTGGTGGTAGTGGTAGTAGTCGTGGTAGACTGGCTGACACCTTCGGTGGTGACGAGATCGGCTCTGATATAGCCTGTTACGCCGTCTTTGGTCTTAACCTTGTACCAGGTGTTGGTACCGTCGGATTCACTTCCGAGAACGTCAAGTACTTCATTCTTAAAAACACTGCCCACAGGTGTGCCTGATGCAGCCGCATTGGGACGAAGGTTCGCGCTCTGAGCGGTAACCGTTGCCTTGCCGTCTGCAAAGGCATTGATGGTAAATATAAAGCAAATAGCGAAAAATACTGCTATCGCTCCCCAAATTCTGATTAATAAAGTCTTATTTTCTCTGGTCATTTGTACCTCCCTCAATAAACCGTGCCCGTCCTTTAATCTCTATCTTGCTCTGTTTCACAAGCACAGCTATTATTTTGCGCGAAACACCGGTTGCTCTTTCCACCTCAACGGCATTGGCTCCGGGGTGCTTCTCAAGATAAGCGCGTACCAGCCCGTAGTCATCATACTCCGTGTAACCGCATGCTTCACATTTGTACTCCCCGACACCCAGATACTTAAGCATCTTACCGCACTTAGAGCATCTTACCGGGATTTTGTACATATCGTCTCTTAACAGTCCCTCTACATTAATATTGTCGTCCATTTATACCTCGTCTATAGCCTTGCCGATGTCGGTTCTCATATATTTGTTGGCAAAAGAAACCCATTTGGTAGCCTCATATGCTTTGGCTCTGGCTTCTTTTAACGTAGCGCCGGTAGCGGTAACGCCCAGTACGCGTCCGCCGTTTGTAACAATCTTGCCTGCCTCGTTAAACTTGGTGCCGGCATGAAAACAGAAGTAATCCTCCTTGCCCTTAAAGTTCTCAAGGCCGGTAATCTCAAAGCCTTTCTCGTAAGAAAGGGGATAACCGTCGCTTGCAAGTACTACGCAAACTGCCGCATTGTCCGCAAACTTAAGGTCCACATCTTTGAGAGTGCCGTTGATGCAGGCCTCACAAACATCTATTATATCACTTTCCATTCGGGTTAACACCACCTGAGCTTCGGGGTCGCCGAAACGGGCGTTAAACTCCAATACTCTCGGTCCCTTGGGTGTCAGCATGAGTCCAAAGAAAATTACTCCCTTAAACTCTCTGCCTTCTGCCTTCATGGCATCCACGGTTCTCTGGTAAATGTTCTCCCTGCAGAACTTGTCAACTTCTTCGGTATAGAAGGGGCTGGGTGAGAAGTTACCCATACCGCCTGTATTTAAGCCTTCGTCATTGTCCTTGGCACGCTTGTGATCCTGAGCCGAGGACATGGTCTTGATGGTGGTGCCGTCCACAAAAGAAAGAACCGACACTTCCCTTCCGGTCATGAACTCTTCGATAACAAGCTTATTGCCTGCGGTGCCAAACTTTTTGTCAAGCATGATTTCTTTGACGCCCGCCATGGCTTCTTCTTTGGTATTGCAGATTAAAACGCCTTTACCGAGGGCGAGTCCGTCTGCCTTTAACACTATGGGCATGGGAGCCGTCTCAAGGTATTTGACAGCTTCATCCGCATTGTCAAAGGTTTCGTAAGCTGCGGTGGGAATGTTGTATTTCTTCATAAGGTCTTTGGAGAAAGCCTTGCTGCCTTCAAGAATGGCCGCATTCTTACGGGGGCCGAAGGCCTTAATGCCGCGAGCCTCCAAAACATCCACAAGACCGCCTACCAGAGGATCGTCAGGTCCCACTATTACAAGGTCTATAGCCTTAGAAACCGCAAAATCCGCGATTTTGTCAAAGTCCATAACCTTAATGTCAACGCACTCTGCAATTTCAGCAATACCTGCATTGCCGGGAGCCGCATAAATTTCGGATACCCTTTTTGATTTTTTGACAGCGGTGGCAATGGCGTGTTCTCTTCCGCCGCCTCCCACTATAAGTACCTTCATACCCATTGTGCTATTCTCCTATCTTAATCTTCCCTGCGGCAATCTTACTGACCGTGTCGGGAAGTATAATCCATTCGGCCTGCTCCATGACTCTCTTCTGAAGAGCCTCGGGAGTGTCGCCTTCACATACGTTCACCGCCTTCTGAGCGATGATGCGTCCGGTATCGATTCCTTCATCCACAAAGTGCACCGTAGCGCCTGTAACTTTAACTCCGCGAGCCAGCACGCCTTCATGCACCTTAAGTCCATAGTACCCCTTTCCGCAAAAAGAAGGTATTAAGGAAGGATGAATATTTATTATTCTATTCTTAAATTCTCGTATAACACAGGCGGGAACGTTCACAAGGAAGCCTGCCAGTACCACAAGTTCGGGATTGCATTCCTTAATGCCGGCTAAAAGTGCCTCGTTAAAAGCCTCTCTGTCGGGAAAAGTCTTGGGGGAGATGCAAACAGCCTCAGAACCGTGAGCCTTCGCTCTTTCAAGAGCATATGCCCCGGGATTGTTGCTGATAACCCTTACTATCTCGGCATTTTTGATACGGCCGTCATCCATGGCATCGTAAATAGCCTGAAGGTTGGTACCGCCGCCGGATACACATACACAAATTCTCATTTTGGTCTCCAAGATTAAATAAGCTTAACGCCCTTTTCGCCGGAAATGGTCTTACCGATAACGTAAGGGGTGTCACCTGCAGCCTTGATGGCGGCAAGGGTATCTTCAACATCGTTCTTGTCAACGCAGAGCACCATACCGATACCCATGTTGAAGGTGTTGTACATCATTTCTTCGCTGATGTCGCCGGTCTTCTGAAGCATCTTAAAGATTGCGGGAACTTCGTAGCTGTCCTTTTCAACCTCGGCTACGATACCGTCGGGAAGCATTCTGGGAATGTTCTCATAGAAACCGCCGCCGGTAATGTGGCTGCAGCCCTTAACGGTTACGCCGTATTCCTTGATGCTCTTTAAAGCCTTAACATAGATTCTGGTAGGCTCGATTAAAGCTTCGCCCAGGGTCTTGCCAAGCTCTTCGTAGTAGGTATTTAAGTTTTCTTTGGTCATTTCAAAGACTTTTCTGACAAGAGAAAAACCGTTTGAATGAACGCCTGTGGAAGCCATTCCTATAAGCACATCGCCGGGAAGAATATTCTCGCCGGTGATTAAGTCTTTTCTGTCCACAACGCCTACGGAGAATCCCGCAAGGTCGTATTCGTCCTCGGGCATAAGTCCGGGATGTTCGGCAGTTTCGCCGCCGATAAGAGCGCAGCCTGACTGTCTGCAGCCTTCGGCAACACCGCCTACGATGGTGGCAATCTTCTCGGGATAGTTCTTGCCGCATGCTATATAGTCAAGGAAAAACAAGGGTTCTCCGCCTGCGCATGCAACGTCGTTAACGCACATGGCAACCGCATCGATTCCGATGGTATCGTGCTTGTCAAGAAGGAAGGCAAGCTTAACTTTGGTACCGCAGCCGTCGGTTCCGGATAAGAGCACCGGATCCTCCATATCCTTAATGGCATCCAGTGAAAATGCGCCCGAAAAACCGCCGATTCCGCCCAAAACCTCAGGTCTGAAGGTGCTCTTGACCGCAGCCTTCATAAGCTCCACGGATTTGTATCCGGCTTCGATATCAACACCGGCGTTTTTGTAATCAAGTCCCATAACGTTTCTCCTTATTTGCTGTAGTTTTTATAGCCGTTCTTCTGAAGGTTTTCGTCCTTTTTCTCAACGGCTTCTTTCATGGTCTTTGTATATTCTTTTAATTTATTCAAAAGGGATGAGTCGCTGACGGCGAGCATTTTAACGGCAAGAAGACCTGCGTTCTGGCCTCCGTTAATGGCTACCGTGGCAACGGGAATGCCGCTTGGCATCTGAACTATGGAGTACAAAGAATCTTTTCCTCCGAGACTGGTGGTATGCATGGGAATGCCTATAACGGGCATGGGGAAAATAGCGGCGCACATGCCGGGCAAATGAGCTGCCATGCCGGCTCCCGCAATAATAACCTTGACCCCTCTGTCCTCGGCGGTCTTAGCATATTCAAAGAAAGTGTCGGGCTCTCTGTGAGCCGAAATAATGCGCATTTCGTAAGAAATGCCGAACTCCTCAAGTACGTCTGCGGCCTTGGCCATTACAGGCATATCGGAGTCGCTTCCCATAACGATGGATACTGTAGCCATTTCAATCCTCCACTAGATTCCTGCGTAAAGAATCATACTTACAATCAGCATGTCCACCACATTCCAGATAATACCGATATACGAAAAAAGATAGAACTTATCGGGCTCGGACTTGCCGAGGGCGCCTAAGATAATGCCTCCCGCGGAAAAAACCGAACACAAAAAGGCCGTAGCTCCAAAGGAGCCTCCCACGTTCCCTCTTCTTGAGTATGACACGATAATCACAAGCATCAGGAAGACAAAAGAAAGAACTGCGAGAACAGTGGAAAAAATGCCTTTTTTCGTATGTTCTTTATTGGAATAGATGTATTTTCGCTGTGTTTTTTTCATAACAATAAATATTGTATATTCAAAATCTTACTAAGGCAATCGGAAAAAAATACGAAAACCCTTTATACTGCGCCGTATTCCTTGTAATATGCGTCAATAGCGGCTGCGATTTCATCGGTGATTACCACGCGGCCCTTTACTTCGCGGTTGGTTAAGTGTTCTTTGACCTCTGCCATGGTAACGATGGCTGCGGTGTCGAATCCGTAAAGATCCTTAATCTCGTCAAGTGCGCACTTGGTGCCCTGACCTCTCTCCATTCTGTTAAGGGAAACCATAAGGCCTACAATGGTAACGTCTGCCTGAGCCTTGATGATGGGGAAGGTTTCCTCGATGGACTTACCGGAAGTGGTAACGTCTTCGATGATTACCACTCTGTCGCCGTCTTTAAGCTTGGAGCCAAGGAGGATGCCGGTGTCGCCGTGGTCCTTAACCTCCTTACGGTTTGAGCAGTATCTGATTTCTTTGCCGTATAACTTGGAAAAAGCAATAACGGTGGCAACGGAAAGGGGAATGCCCTTGTAAGCGGGTCCGAACAATACATCAAAGTCATCACCGTAAGTGTCGTGAATGGCCTTGGCGTAGTATTCGCCCAGTCTCATAAGCTGGGAGCCCGTAACGTATGCTCCCGCATTCATAAAGAAGGGGCTCTTGCGACCGCTCTTTAAAGTGAAATCGCCGAATTTAAGCACATCGGCCTCTACCATAAATTCAATAAATTCCTGCTTGTAGCTCTCCATAACTAAATCTCCGATTCTCCGAATATATTAAAAGATGCTGTTGATATCTTCTCTCATGTCTATAACTGCCTGACGGGCTGCGTCTGCGTAGCCTTCTTCGCCGAAGCTCTTGTATTTGTCCTGCTGGTAGGCAGCGATAATGCCTCTTGAGGAGTTAACGATGGCACCGAGACCGTCTTCGTTAAAGAAAGGTCTTAAGCCGTCTGCTGTACCGCCCTGTGCACCGTAGCCGGGTACCAGGATGTAAGCCTTGGGCATAACTTTTCTTAAAGCCTTGCCCATTTCGGGATATGTAGCGCCCACAACCGCGCCTACATAGCTGTATGTATCACCCATAAGGGTCTCGCCCCACTCAGCTACCTTCATGGCAACATGCTCGTATAAGGGCTTGCCGTCTATAAGGCGGTCCTGGAACTCGCCGGAGCTGGGGTTTGAAGTCTTAACAAGTACGAATATGCCTTTTTTCTCCTTGCGGCATACGTCGATAAAGGGCTTGATGCCGTCGATACCAAGGTAAGGGTTAACGGTTGCGAAATCTTCGCCGAAGCCTTCGTATTTGACTCCGTTTATTTCTACTCCTGACAGATGGCCTACCGCATAGGCTTCGCTGGTGGAACCGATGTCGCCTCTTTTGATGTCGCCAAGGACGATGAGGCCTTTCTTTTTACAATAGTCAACGGTTTCTTTGAAAGCTATAACGCCTTCCACGCCGAACTGTTCGTACATGGCTATCTGGGGCTTAACGCAGGGAACAAGGTCCGCGATTGCGTCCACGATACCTTTGTTGTACTCAACGATGGCTCTTGCGGCACCGGTTAAATCGGCACCGTATTCCTTGAAGTTTTTCTCCTTAAGGAAGTTCGGCATAAGCTTAAGTGTAGGGTCGAGGCCTACTACGATGGGAGCGTTGGTGGCTTTGATGCGCTCTGTCAGTTTGTTAATCATTTAAAAATCTCCTGTAAATATTCGGGGTCATGCCCACATACTCTAAAAAAGGAGGTTGCTCTTCACAACCTCCTTCTATTTATACTGTAACTCCCGCCTCATTTTCAACATATTTTTTGATATTGGATGCGTTTACGTATTTTTTAAACTCTCCTTTATCAACCACCACGAGGGTCGGAGCCTGCATAATCCGGTATCGTTCCACAAGCTCTCTGTTTTCTTCGGCGTCTATCAAAATGTAGTCGATTCCTTCCAACATTTCTTTGGCAAGTTTACAATTGGGGCAGGTCTTGGTGGTGAAGAGGTATTTAACGTTAACGGGTTCTTCAACGCTTACCTCATTATTGTCATCTGCCGAAATGGTAACTACTCTACTGACGGGGCGTTTCAAAGAGGAATTGGCGATATCGTAGGTCTTACGATTTACATATTCCTGAGCTTTACCGTCGTTCCAGTTCTGAACCGGTCTGTAGTAACCGGTAATACGGCTGTATACTTCGGTGGTCTCACCGCAGAAAGGACAAACCTTTTTCTCCCCTGCCAGGTATCCGTGATTTTTACAGATAGAATAGGTAGGTGACATTGTGTAGTAAGGAAGCTTGTAATTCTCCGCAATGGTCTTAACGAGATTGGCCGCTGCCTTCCAGTCGGGAAGTTTCTCACCTAAGAATGCGTGGAAAACAGTACCGGAAGTATAAAGTGTCTGTAACTCATCCTGAATGTCGAGAGCATCGAAGATATCCGATGTAAACTCAACGGGAAGGTGAGATGAATTGGTGTAGTAAGGTGTATCACCGGGCTTGCCTGCGGTCTTGATGGCGGGCCAGCGCTTCTTGTCGTGTTTGGCCAGTCTGTAGGTGGTGCTTTCTGCAGGTGTAGCCTCAAGGTTGTAAAGGTCGCCGTACTGCTGCTGATAATCGGCAAGACGGTTACGCATGTGATTAAGAACCTTCTTGGTGAATTCCTGAGTCTTCTCGTCGGTCATGTCGGCTCTTAACCAATTGGCATTAAGACCTACTTCGTTCATGCCGATAAGGCCGATGGTTGAGAAGTGATTGTCAAAGGTTCCGAGATATCTCTTGGTGTAAGGATAAAGTCCCTCGTCCAAAAGTTTGGTAATAACTCCGCGCTTAATCTTAAGAGATCTTGCGGAAATGTCCATAAGTCTGTTAAGACGCTTAAAGAACTCGTCTTCATTGGCCGAAAGATAAGCGATACGAGGCATGTTAATGGTAACAACGCCCACGGAACCTGTGGACTCGCCCGAGCCAAAGAAACCGCCTGTCTTCTTACGAAGTTCTCTTAAGTCAAGTCTCAAACGGCAGCACATGGAACGAACGTCCGAAGGCTCCATATCGGAATTGATGTAATTGGAGAAATAAGGTGTGCCGTATTTGGCAGTCATTTCAAAGAGAAGCTTGTTGTTCTCTGTCTCTGACCAGTCAAAGTCCTTGGTAATGGAGTATGTGGGGATGGGATACTGGAATCCGCGTCCGTTTGCGTCGCCTTCAACCATGGTTTCGATGAAGGCTTTGTTAATCATATCCATTTCTTTCTTGCAATCTTTGTACTTGAAGTTCTGGGGCTCGCCGCCTACGATAGCGGGAAGTTCTGCAAGGTCGGCGGGTACGGTCCAGTCAAGTGTAATATTGGAGAAAGGAGCCTGAGTACCCCAGCGGGAAGGAGTGTTAACGCCGTAAATAAAGGCTTCGATACACTTCTTAACTTCGGGATAGGAAAGATTGTCTATCTTAACAAAAGGTGCAAGGTAAGTATCAAAAGAAGAAAATGCCTGAGCACCTGCCCATTCATTCTGCATGATACCAAGGAAGTTAACCATCTGGTTGCAAAGAACGGATAAGTGTCTTGCGGGTGCGGAAGTAATCTTGCCGGGAATACCGCCCAGGCCTTCCGTAATAAGCTGTTTTAAAGACCATCCCGCACAGTAACCTGTGAGCATGGAAAGATCGTGTATATGAATATCGGCGTTTCTGTGCGCCTCTGCGATTTCTTCGTCGTAAATTTCACTAAGCCAGTAATTGGCTGTAACTGCACCTGAGTTGGAAAGGATAAGTCCGCCCACGGAGTAAGTAACGGTGGAATTCTCCTTAACTCTCCAGTCTTCAACTTTAACGTAGCTGTTCACAACGTCCTTGTAGTCAAGGATGGTGGACTTCATCTCACGCATCTTCTCGTGCTGCTTACGATAAAGAATATAAGCCTTGGCAACCTCCGAATAGCCTGTCTGCTCAAGAACTCTCTCTACGCTGTCCTGAATGTCCTCCACATGAATTGCGCCGTCTTTAACCTTGGACTGAAAATCTGCAGTAACCCTTAAGGAAAGAAGGTCGATAATATCATTGGAATACTCCATCTCCGTCGCAACGAAAGCCTTCATAATGGCATCGCTGATCTTGGTTAAAGTAAAATCCGATGTAGTCCCGTCTCTCTTAATTACCTGATACATTTGGTTTATCTCCCTTTATTTTTGTTGCCAAACCCCGCATAATCAGTTTATCAAAGCAGTATATAAAAGTCAATTGAAAAAACACAAAATATCGAGATTTTTGTGTTATGTAACCCCAATATATTGTGTTTTCGTATTCTGACAACTATGTACAAATTTGAGTTTTCGCCGTGGTTAAGGCGTTTTAATCGGTTCGGTCAATTGTTTGGGCGGTTGACATAATTCTTCAATACCGTACATACAGGTGGTGGGGGAGCATATAATCATTCATGGCGGACTCTATCGCAGCGTCGGCACTTAGCGGGTGTCCCTCAAGCCGCTTATGTGCAGAACGGACCGGAGTGCTTTTTACGGAGTGGACGGGCGGCCGCTACGCGAGATCGAAACGGGAGTGGGTCCGGCAGGGATGATTATATGCTCCCCCACCACCTGTATAGGGCATAAAAATACCCCGGCATTTACCGAGGTATTCTGAGTCAGTTCTGTCTGTTATGTCTGGTGGCGAGGAACAGCATTTCATGTGCCGCCGCTTCATCCTTGGGATACTTCTCGCAATAAGCTTCCATCTTCTCGCGGGCGGTATCGAAGTCAAGCAGGTATTCGTAAGTCACCGCTTCGTTGTAGAGGAGTTCTTTTTCCCAATCCGGGGCATCAAGCTTTAAGCCGAAAGAAAATGCCGACAAAGCACCCTCGTAGTCTTCAAGCTTCCAGCGGCAGACGCCCAGCTGATTGTAGACTGCGGCGTTATTGCCTTTTTTCTCCAGATATTCGGCGTAAAGGGTGGCCGCATATGAGTAGTCGGACATGGCCTCGTAGGTCTTGCCGAGGACTAAAATGGTTTCGGGGTCCGTGAGGTTTTTGGCCTTTTCAAGATATACACGGGCGTCGGAGTAATTGCCGAGGCAGTAGTGCATGCGGCCGCGGTCGTAGTCGGTAATTTTGCGGTCTCCGTCCTCGAGAATGGCTCTTAAGTAGGAGCTGGCCTCGGTCTCAAAGCCCGCATTCTTAATGGAATAGAAAATGTCTATATGAAGGTCGTAATTGTCATTGTCTCTGGCGGTAACCGCCGCGAAGTCCTCGTCGGCACCGGTTTTGTCACCGATCATGAGTCTGCAGATTGCTCTTCTGTAGTAAGCGTCCGTGTCCTTGGGACGAAGGGTAACGATGGCGGTGTACACATCCGCCGCTTCGGCGAACTTGCCGCTCTTTTCGTAAGCATAGCCGAGATAATAGTTGATATCGTAATCTATTTCCTTGATACGTCCGTTGGATTTTTCAAGTGCCTTTATAAAGGCCTCGGCGCCGTTGTCGTATTCGCCCGTGCCCACGTATGCGATGCCAAGGCCTCTGTAGGCATCTTTCCTGTCGTCTTCTTTTTCCAAAGAAAGCAGGAAATTGTCTCTTGCCTCCTCAAACTGATTGTTAAGAAGGTAGGCATAAGCCGTATCGTAATACATGGTGGGTTTCTTGCCGCAGGCCGCGAAAGAAAGTGCGGCGCACAAAGATACAGTTGTCAGAACAATTTTTCCAAACTTTTTCATAAAAAGATTTTAGCATATCTCACATGAAAAAGCATCGTTTCGCAAAAAATTCCATAAAACTTAACAAATCGTAGAAAGTCTTTATTTTTCCGTGGACTCATAAAAATATTTGTGCTATTTTTTAAATGTATTTTTCCTATGCGGACAGGCCCGCACAAGGGCCTCATCCGTAAATTCAACTGTATACAGAAAGAGGAGCACCATGGGCGGATTTTTTGGCGTTGCAGGTAAAAAAGACTGCGTATTCGATCTGTTCTTCGGAACGGACTATCATTCTCATCTCGGAACACGTCGCGGAGGAATGTGTGTATATCACAAGGAACACGGCTTTGACCGCGCCATCCACAGCATCGAGAATTCACCTTTTCGTACCAAGTTCGACAAGGAGGTTCAGCAGATGCACGGCAATCTCGGAATCGGCTGCATATCCGACTACGAGCCCCAGCCCCTGATAGTACGCTCCCATCACGGTACATTTTCACTTACCACCGTCAGCAAGATTAACAACACCGAAGAGCTTGCGGACGAAATCTTTAAAAGCGGTCACTCTCATTTCCTGGAAATGAGCGGCGGCGAGATTAACGCAACCGAACTTGTGGCAGCTCTCATTAATGCCAAGGAAAATCTTGTGGACGGCATCCGCTACGCCCTTGAAAAGATTGACGGCTCATTGTCACTTCTTCTTTTGACTCCCAAAGGAATATATTGCGCCAGAGATAAATTCGGCCGAACACCCATTGTCATAGGTCACAAGGATGACTCTTTCTGCGCCGCCTTTGAAAATTTCTCATATAAGAATTTAGGCTACACCGATTACAAGGAACTCGGTCCCGGTGAGATATGCGTCATCACTCCCACCTCCTGCACCACACTGGTGCAGCCCGGCGACAAGATGAAGATTTGTACTTTCCTGTGGATTTACTACGGCTACCCTTCCAGTTCCTACGAAGGCATCAGCGTCGAAAGAATGCGTTACATCTGCGGCGAGAAGATGGCCAAACGAGACACTGCGAAGCCCGACGTAGTTGCAGGCGTTCCCGACTCCGGTCTTGCCCACGCCATCGGCTATGCCAATGAATCCAAGATTCCCTTCTCACGCCCCTTCATCAAGTACACTCCTACATGGCCCCGCTCCTTTATGCCCACCATGCAGTCCCAGCGTAACCTGATTGCCAAGATGAAGTTGCTGGCTGTTGAAGATCTGATTCGTGACAAAAAGCTTCTTTTGATAGACGACTCCATCGTCCGCGGCACACAGCTTCGCGAGACCACCGAGTTTTTGTATAAGAGCGGCGCCCTCGAGGTACACATCCGCCCCGCCTGTCCTCCTCTTTTATACGGCTGCAAGTACTTAAACTTCTCCCGTTCCTCATCAGAGATGGACTTAATCACCAGACGCGTTATTGCCCGTCTTGAAGGCACCGAGAATGTTTCCCGGGAAGTCCTCGACGAATACGCCGACCCCGACTCCGAACGCTACGCCACCATGATTGAAGAGATTCGCAAGGAACTTAACTTCACCTCCCTTGCCTTCAACCGTCTCGACGACATGCTCGACGCCGTAGGTATCGACAAATGCAAGCTCTGCACCTACTGCTGGGATGGCAAAGAATAAGAATTGTACATATTTAAGGCTCCGACTTCACCGGTCGGGGCTTTTTTGTTCCCCTTAAGCCGGTCCCCGTGTCCCAATACTGAATAATTACGTCGATTGGGAGCATTTCGTTCGTCTCTGCGCCTGATTCTCTTATTTTTTGTCCCTATACACAAAAATTATCTCTTTTGGGAGCAAAAAGAGTTCATTTGTATCCCAGGAAGCGTTCTTTTTTCATATAGGGACAGAAAAAGCATAAAAGCATAAAAAAATGAGTGCAAATGCTCCCAGCTGGACAAATAATTACGTATAGGGACAATCCGACTGCAACCAATCCTCAATTTCATCTATTACTCTGTCAATCGCCGACATAGTAAGAGGTTCTGACTGTGTTTCATAAGTGAAAAAAATGTCCTTACCGGGAATAAAGCCGTATGAAATATACGTAGCTATCTTCTCAATTGCCTTTTTCCTGTATTTTGGGTCATCCATCATTCCAAAGTGCTCCCAATATTTAAGTTTTCCCGAATTTTTGTTTAGGATGGTAAAGTCCGGATAAAAGGTATTTCCCATTATATTCATCTTACTTTCATAGCGAAACGGAATGTTTCTGTGAAAAAGAGCCATGTCAATCAGACATTCAGACTTGGATCTGAGCATATGTCCGGACGGACTTGAATGCCTGAGTGCTTCGGGAAAAGAAAGATTGGTCTCAAAGTCACAATCTTCCCAGGAAGGCATCTCTTTCTCCTTTGTCAACGGAGCAAACAAAGCCTCTGCTTTTAACAGTTTATTCAATTCATTTTCCTTGGGATAATGATTAAGATAGAACTTCGTTGCCAGGAGTTCCTTTTCAAGAATGGCAAGACGTATTTCCGCAATTCTCTTTTCAGCCATAAGTCTTGCTTTTTTGTGTTCCTTTTTGGACAGATAAGTTCTTTGTCCGTCTGTCGGCTTTATAAACCATTTGGTGTGGTAATGGTTTTTGTAAATTTCAAGTTTGCCCGGCGGCGAATTCTGTATGATATGAAGGCATTCTTCAATCCGCGCACAAAGAAACTCCTGCTGTTTAAGCATCAGTTGTCGCATAAAATCTCCTTATTATTCAAATCTTTTTGTGAGAAAACGGATTTCCGACACGGAAATCCGAGACGATAAAGAATATATATGAATATACAAAAAAAGTCAAATATCACACAAAAAAGGTGCCTCAGTGTCATAGTCAGCGATTTCGGTAACGACACCGGGCAAAGAAAGTCCTATTGACGGCTCTTTATAGTTCAGTCGCCCGGTTACGCCCTTGCCGCCGTGGAAGTCGGTCTGGTAGAGCATTATTACGTCATCGGACTTAGAAAGAAACCCGTGCCCGAAGCCCGTAGGTATATATGTCATGAGGTCGTTGTCCGAAGAAATTTCAACGGACTCCCACTTAAGATAAGTCGGAGAGTCGGGACGAAGGTCCACAATATAGTCTATTCCGCGACCCTTTATAAGACTTACGAGTTTGACCCCCGGCAGCTTAGGAGTCTGATAGTGGATGCCAAAGAAAGTGCCGGTGCGAGGCATACCATAAGTACGAATCTCCCGGGGCACAAAATCAATGCCCAAAGCCTTCATCCCGGCATCATTGCCATGCACCCTCATGGGACCTCTGTTATCCGTACGGGACACGGTCTTTATAATCTTCGCTTCTTCAAATACCGACTTAACAATCTCCATAATAGCGGTTCTCTCAGTCCTTCAGCCCGAAATCTTTTAAAAATCTTTCAATAACCTCATCACGATTCCTTGCGGTCTCATAATAAGGAATACCAAGTTTCTCACACTGCTCTTTCATGAGAATGCTCTGCTCCACCAGGTATACCGCTCCTTCGCGCAGTTCTTCGTCGGACTTGTAAAAAGTATAATCCTTCTCGGTATCATATTTTTTCTGAATAAGAAATCTTTCTTCGGGAGTAACATCGGATGTGACGAAATAGACTATATCGCAATTGGCGCCGCGGATATACCTGTCGTAATCCTCGGGCAGTAACTGATACATATCAAGCACCATTCCGGGTGTGTGCTCATCATACTCTCCGCTTTCTAACATTGCACGCACGAAAGGTGCCATCTTGCCGCTTATTACGCGAAGCGTGTCCTCAGACGACAGTCCCTGATATGTGCTGACGCCGGTCTCCGGAAAGCATTTTTCAAAGCCCGCTATGATAGAATCCATGCTGACATGCTGATACCCATATTTAGTGGCAAGAAGATGTGAAACCGTGCTTTTGCCTGCTCTCGGAACCCCTGTAACAATAATATTATTTTTCATGTGATAACCCCCATATGTCACCTGTTATTTAAAAATCAGTATATCATATTACGAAGATGCCGCAATACAAAACGGCGAAAGAAACTCTTTCGCCGCAAACATCATTCTTTGTCCATCTTAATCTTCATGGTGCTGAAGGCCGCAGCCACAAGTACAAGGCACATAATCACTATGCTGAGTGCATCGGGAAGCTTGGCTATAAACGCAAGCACCGAGTATGCAATCAGAATTACGGTGGCCGGGAGAAACTTCTTTAGCGTAAGATATGCGTAATTCCGCCTCTTCTCGGGAGAAAGTTTAGCCGCCTGTTCATAGGTAACACCCGAAAACAGGTAAAGCTTCTCACTTTTATAAATATAAAAAATCATTACAAACACAAAAACAGCCGTAGCAAAACACATCCATGCCGTAACCGCACCCGGTCTGTCATGTATCGCCGGAATGAATATGGGAAAAAATGCCGCTATAAGGTACAACAGCAAAATAATCAAAAAACCCGTATAACTCTTTTTGTACTCTTTCATACTGACCGCCTTCTCATTCAGACAGGTCCGTAGGACTCTGCCGATTTATACGGTCAGTATAGCACACTTACTCAAAAACCACAAAAAACGCGTCCTTAATGATGCCCAGAGGCTCTCTCAACATATTGGTGGGAAGGAACTTCGCCACTGCCGGTGCGGCGATTCCCTCTACGGAAAGACCAGTGATTTTCTTTGCCAGGAACATGCCTCTGAATACGTGGAAATTGTTGGTGACAATGGCGATTCTTTCGGTCTCCGGGAAGTTTTCTTTTATTATCTTATAAGCGTTTTCGATGTTCTCTCTGGTGTTAAAAGAATTCTCCTCGTACCATACTCTTGAAGAGTCGATGCCTCGTTTAATAAGGTACTCACAGCCGCCACGGCCCTCGCTTATGGGTTCGTTTGAGCCCTGCGCACCCGTAACTATGCAGACGGTATCGGGATTGGCCATAAGGTAATCGTAAGCGCTGTCGAGTCTCTGTTTGTAAAGGGTGCTGGGGCCTCCTTCAAACATCTGGGCACCGAGGACGATAATACAGTCGGCCCCGGGCTTAGCCTTAGCGCCAAACTTCGAAAGAATCAAAAGCTCGGTAAAAAAGAACAATGAAACGCAGGCCAGTAAAACCGCCACCGCTATCTTTCTGCACCATAACGGAATCTTGCTCCATCTTCCCTTGCCCATTAAGAATGTTACGAGCAAAAGAAAGAGCGCCACACCGATCCACAAAAGATATGAAATTGTGCCGGTTCTTAAGCTGTATACCGCGTATGAGTAATAAACGCAGCCTGCAGCCAGAACCGCAAGTATTATTCTGATAATTAAAACTATGTATTTCTTCACAAAAAGTCCCCTGTAAAAGTAATTTTGCCGGGCCATTATTTAGCCCGGCAAGTGTTTATCTTAATAATCCGTCGCTTTGTTCAAGCGGAATGTAAGAACGTTTAAGGCTTACATCTCTGCCGCCTACTCTTACAATGTTATTGTAAAAAGCAAGGAATATCATAAGAATCAGTACTACAAAACAACTAATTAATCTTTTTGCCCTCATAAAAGACCCCCTTATAAGACTAACCGTCAGCTTGTCCATATAATAAATCGCAATGCGATTTATTATCAGCGCTGTAGTGAGTAAATATCATTTACTCAACTGAGCTTAGTTTACATCTTATCAGGGGGTTCTAAAGAACACCTTTATAAAAAGCTTAAGGATTTATTAATTCCCCGCAGCCGCTATTAAAGCCGCAATCTGCTCGGGAGTCATCTTGGCATTGGGGTCCGCGGGCATCTCAACTGCAGGCGCCGGTGCAGGTTCGGGAGCTGCTTCAGTTACGGGTTCGGGTGCAGGTTCCGGCTCAGGTGCAGGTTCTGCTGCCGCCTCAATCACAGGTTCCGGAGCGGGTTCGGGAACAGGTTCCGCCACAGGCTCGGGTGCAGGCTCCGCTGCCGCTGCTTTGGTCTTCTTGGACTTGGTCGCAGGCTTCTCAGGTGCAGGCTCAGGTTCTGCTACAGCCACAGGCTCGGGTACAGGTGCGGGCTCTGCTGCCGCCTCTTCAACTACAGGTTCGGGCGCAGCCACCTCTGCTGCTGCTTCAGCTCCGGCCAAAGCTTCCATAGCCGCCGCTATTTCTTCGGGAGATGCTTCTGCCACATCTGCTGCAGCTTCCGCTTCGTTTAACAGTGCTTCCGTCTCGGATGCAAGGGCTGCAATATCAATGTCAGCTGCAATCTCTTCCGCCGGTGCTTCCACCGCAACGGGTTCTTCGGCTGCAGGTTCTTCAGCAACCGCCTCAACGGGAGCTTCTTCAACCACAGGCTCCTCAGCGACTGCTTCAACAGGCGCTTCTTCAATCACAGGCTCCTCAGCGACTGCCTCAACGGGTACCTCTTCAACCACAGGCACTTCCTCAACAACAGGCACCTCAACCGCAACCGCTTCTTCTGCAATCGCAGCCGCCTCGCCGGTTTCGCCCAGAATAGCCTCTGCTCCTGCCACAAGTTCATCAACGGAAATGTCGGCGGGTACTTCTTCCGCAGGCATATCCGCTAGTCCGCTTAACAATTCGTCAACGGATGCCTCAAGGTTCTCGCCGCCCTCAGCTTCAAGGGAAACCTCTTCCACAGGCGCATCCGCAAGTGCTTTCAGTAAATCTTCATCTGCAACCGCAGCCTCCTCCGCAGGCGCACCCGCATCAAGGCTGATCTCTTCAAGCGCCACATCACCTAATGATACGTCACCAAGTGCCACATCGCCGAGAGAAGGCTCCTCTCCCAGAGGTATCTCTGCCGCTCCGTCCATATTGTTAAGGAGTGCTTCCACCGACGAAGCCAGCTCATCCGTATCCGTAGCAGCTTCTTCGGTTCCTTCCAGCATTCCTTCAAGTTCCTGTCTGTTTCTGCCCATAAATCCAAGGGGCTTCATATCGGGCGCCTCGGCACCCCCACTCATAACAGGCTCCTCGGAAGCAACAGGGCCGCCGCCCATGGCATCTATGGTCTTCTTTAACTCTTCAAAGGTTCTCTTAAGGTTGTCGTAGTCACCAATCTTGGCCTTTAAAGCTTCGTTTTCTTTGGATAATTCATTCTTCTCTTTAAGTGTCTTGTCAAGCAGCCTCGCCAAAAAGAAGGAACTGAAAACATAGTCCTTAAGCATGGGGTCGAGACAGCTTATGTTTAATTCCTCAAGTACTTCCATATCAGCAGGCAGATCGTTTAACATATGTGGTTCTCCTTTGTGATGAAGATAAAATATCTTATTAATTCCTCTTCACTTTACCACACGACCCGTTAATCCCCTATTAAAAGGGACCGCCATAGTCACGATAACTACGCGGTCCCTTCTAACCTTAATCAGGCTTCTCTCTTATTATCTTCTTGCCATAGCTTCTTCGAAGTCTCTGGTGCCAAAGAATATCTCATTCTTGTACGGGTTCTTCTTATACTTGCATGCTCTCTTGATAATTATACCAAGACATACGACATTTGCAACCAGTGCTGCCAAAGCTACAACGCCCTGAGCGGTGGGATTGGCTGTAATGCCGGCCGAAGTAAGTTCTTCAACGGTCTTAAACTTGGTCATGTCAATGGCTGTAATGCCGTGCTCAACTGCTCCCGCATACAAAGAAGGAAGGGTCGAGAACGGTGATGTAATCTGGAAGAGCGGGAATACCTGGGCGAACATACACCAGATTGCAAGGGTATTGGCACGGTTCTGAATCCAGCCGCCCTTGTTCCAGAATGCGTTTGCAAAGGTAGGAGCCAAAAGAAGTGCAACACCGCAATACCAGGTATGAGTAGGTAAGTTACAGTAGGTGTACTCAAAGTTCCATACATCGTAAGCGATAATGAACCAGATGGTCATGTCGGGCCACAGCATATCGTCTTTTTTCTTGGACGAATAGATGCCCCACCAGCCGGTCATACATGCGATGTTTAATACGCCTGCGATAGCGTTTACAACGTTCCACCAGCCGCCGTAGAGCCATACGTTCTCGGAAGAGAACCACCAGCCGCCTGCCATGCCGCCTGCGTTAAATCCGTTAACGGCAGACTCAATGTCGGAGCCTACAGCGATTAAAATGTTGATGGCTACGATTATGAAAGGCCAGGGTTTGAACCAGTCTTTCTTGCCGATTCCCCAGCCGTATTTGATCATCATAAATCCTACACAGCCGATATCTGCGGCATAAAGTTTTGCGTAGTGGAACCATCCGTTCATATAAAGAACGGTCTGATTGTTCTGGGCCCATGCGGCACCGCTTTTGGCGCCGAGAGTCGCTGCAATAAAGTAAATGGTAAGAAGCAGCGGTATAACGATAAATACAGCAACACCGCCAACCTTGGTACGTCTGCCGATTTCATTCATAATGATCAATCCGCAGAACACAAGAACAAAGCCCAAAAGCTGCATCATGGCTTTGTCTCCGTAGAGTTGGAACAACATAATGTATCCTCCTTTTTGTCCCCTCAAAGGGTATATATTTACATGCCAAAGGCACGTAAAGAACTTAGGAACCTGCGATTTCCTTAATCATGAACTCCGTCCCCTGCAAAAGATAGGTGTTCTTGCTTCCGCAGTTTGGACAGATTTTGCCGTGCTCAATGGTATCGTAGGTGCTTTTGCAGTCCTCGCAGTAGGTGATGGCCTCTATGGGCTCGATTATTAAGTCCGCTCCCTTTAAAAGTTCCGTCCTGTCAACCGCCCATTTCCAGCAGTCCTTAAGGTAATCGGGGATTACCGTACTGACTGTGCCCAGCTGCAAGGTTACCGACTGAATATTTGTTAAATTGTTTTCACGACCCACTTCGGTAACGTCGTCGATTATGTGAAAAACTACTCCAAGTTCATGCATGGTTTATTCCCAGGTCTCATCTTTCTTGGGCTTAATGCGTACTTTTATAGCCTGCTTTAAGCCGTTTGGAAGAATGTACTTAAGCTTGTCTTCGCTCTTACGCATGGTGGAAGCTTCGGGTACGTCTCTTCTTAAGTGGATGGCGTCGAATTCGCATCTGGTGGTGCAGAGTCCGCAGCCTACGCACTGGTTCTGATCAACGATTGTTGCGCCGCAGCCGAGACATCTTGCGGTTTCTTTCTTGACCTGTTCCTCGGTAAATACCAGCTTCTTGTCTCTGAAGGAAAGCTTGTCGCCTTCTTTGTATCCCGGAATCTGGCGGGAAGAATTGTCGTAGCTCTCAACGGAGATATCATCCTTGTTAAGCTCCACGTAGTAGTTCTGATTGCGTCCGATGGTAAGGGATGCGTGGGGCTGTACAAATCTGTGGATGGATGTAGCGGCTTCTTTGCCGGCTGCAATTGCGTCGATTACGAACTTGGGACCTGTGTAAACGTCGCCGCCCACGAAGATATCGGGCTCGGCCGTCTGATAGGTCTTCTGATCCGCAACCGCACCGTTTCCGCGGCCCAGTTCAACCTTGGAGCCCTTAAGAAGGTCGCCCCATACGATGCTCTGGCCGACTGCCAGTACCACGTGCTTACAGTCGATGCGCATGGTGTCATTTTCATCGTACTTGGGATTGAATCTGCCGTCGGGATCCTTAACGCTGGTACATTTCTTGAAGGTAATTCCGCAGACTTCACCGTTATCGTCAAGGTGAATCTCCTTGGGGCCCCAGCCGCCAAAGAATTCTACTCCGTCTTCTTCGGCTTCTTCAATTTCGTATACGGCTGCAGGCATGATGTCTCTGGTCTCCAAAGAAACCTGTGTCACATGGCCGGCACCCACTCTTACGGCGTCACGTGAGCAGTCGATGGCAACGTTACCGCCGCCCACTACTACCACGTCGCCCTTAATATCGTATTTTTCGGTTCCGTTAATCTCTCTTAAGAAGTCAACTGCGGTGACAACGCCCTTGCCGTCTTCACCCGCTACTCCCACTTTACGGCCGCCCTGGCAACCGATTGCTATGTAGAAGGCTTTGTAGCCCTGCTGCCTTAACTCGTCAAGGGTAATGTCCTTGCCCACTTCAACGCCGCACTTAATCTCTACGCCCATAATGCGCATGATTTCGATTTCGGCATCGATAACGTTCTTTTCAAGCTTGTAGGAAGGAATACCGTAGGTAAGCATACCGCCGGGACGTTCGTTTTTCTCAAATATGGTAGGTCTGTAGCCCTTTTCCGCGAGATAATATGCACAGGAAAGACCGGCGGGACCCGCACCGATGATGGCAACCTTTTCCTCGAATTCGCCCTGAACCTTGGGGATAACCTTCTTGGGAATGTATCTGGTAGCCTCGTCCATATCCTTCATGGCTATGAACTTCTTAACCTCATCGATTGCAACAGCTTCGTCAATGGTGCCTCTGGTGCAGGCATCTTCGCATCGTCTGTTACAGATATGTCCGCAAACTGCGGGAAGAGGATTGTTTTTCTTAATAAGCGCAAGGGCTTCGGTGTATTTGCCCTGTGCGGCAAGCTTTAAGTAACCCTGAATCGCAATGTGAGCAGGGCAGGCTGTCTTACAGGGAGCCGTGCCGGATTCATGGGTTTCTTTTCTGTTATTGTCTCTGTAGTCCCAGTCCCAGTCATCCTTGCTCCAGGGTTTGTCGGAAGGAAGAAGGTGCTTGGGATATTTAACGTCGGTTCCGTCTTTCTTGCACAGCTTCTGGCCAAGGGACAGAGCTCCGGCGGGACATACCTCTACGCAACGACCGCAGGCAACACATTTTTCTTTTTCCACATGAGCTCTGTAAGCGGACGCGGACATGTTGGGTGTGTTGAACAGCTGCGAAGTACGAAGAGCGTAGCATACGTTTACGTTACAGTTACAGATAGCGAAAATCTTGTCTTCGCCGTCAATATTGGTAATCTGGTGAACAAAACCGTTCTCTTCGCCCTTTTTAAGGATTTCGAGAGCTTCTTCTTTGGTGATGTATCTGCCACCCTTCTGGGTCTCAACAACGTAGTCAGCCATGTCGCCCACAGCGATACACCAGTCGTGGAAATCGTCTGCGCAGCCTTCTTCATAGGTCATGCGGGAACGACGGCAGGAACAGGGTGATGCAGCGTACTTGCCTTCGTATTTGTCGAGCCAGTGAGAAATCTTCTCGATGGATACGGCTTCGTTGCACATATCAACTTCTTTTTGCACGGGAATAACGTGCATACCGATTCCTGCGCCTCCGGGGGGCACCATGGGAGTAACCTTCTCAAGAGGAAGCCTTGTCATGTGTTCAAAGAACATGCCAAGTTCGGGATGCTCGTCAATAAGCTTTAAGTTCATGTTGGAGAACTCGCCGGAGCCGGGTACAAACATGGGAAGCACCCACTGCTTCTCATGCTTCGGATTCTCCCAGTTGTACTCAACAAGACCCGTGTAGGAAATCTTATCAAGCATCTCATTAAGTTCTTCGTCAGACATGCCGGAAGACTTCTTTAAATCCTCAAAGGTCTTGGGCTGACGGATAGCCTTAAAATTGTCTATTACGAATTTGGCGATGTTATCATCGTCGTAGCAAAGTATTCTTACCGCCCAGTATTCGGGATCGTCCTTGGTAACCTTATGAAGACCGAGTTTAATGGGAATACGGTCTGTAATAAGCTTGCCTAACTTTGCTATGTTTTCTTTCATGGGGCCGCTTACATCAACGTAATCGGGTCTTAAAGGGTAATTGGGATCTTTACCTGCCATACACATATCCTCCTAACTTACAAACAGCCAACTTACTCTTTGTTCTTCCGAATTTCTTCTTCCAGCCATTTCACAAATTCGTCCACCCCTTCGCCGGTCTTGGCGCATATGGGAATGACCTGTGCTTTGGGGTTTCTGAGCTTAATGTTTTCCTTACACTTCTCAAGGTCGAAGTCAAAATAAGGCATCACATCGATTTTATTGATAAGTACCACATCACAAATTGAAAACATGAGGGGGTACTTAAGGGGCTTGTCGTCGCCCTCGGGCACCGAAAGAATCATGGCGTTCTTGGTCGCACCCGTATCGAATTCTGCGGGGCACACAAGGTTCCCCACATTCTCAAGTATAGCAAAGTCCACCTTACCATCTATTAACTCGTCAAGGCCCTGTCTTGTCATGCCCGCATCAAGGTGGCACATGCCCCCCGTATGAAGCTGAATCGACTTAACTCCGGTATCCTGCGCAATAGCGATAGCATCAACGTCCGAGTCGATATCCGCCTCCATAACACCTATTTTGTGAGTGTATTTCATGCGGTTGATGGTGGCCTTAAGGGTAGTGGTCTTACCGCTTCCGGGTGAAGACATTAGGTTCAAAAGAAAGATGCCCTTATCCTTAAGCTCCGCTCTTAACTTGTCAGCCTCTCTGTCGTTGCTTTCGTATACGCTTTTCTTAATCTCTATAACTTTAACGGTGTCCATAATTAAGGCCTCCTTTAACGGTTAGTTTTCTTTTGCTTTAATCTCCTCACAGATTTCCACGTATCTCTTCTCGTCAATCTTGTAGAATCTTCTGTAAAGAATTACGGAAATCAGCATGAAGCAGCAGGGAACCAGAGTCATAGCCATGAGAAGTCCGTTTTTCTGTCCGTTTGAAACAGACTTAACTACTTCATCGATGGCAGCTGCCTTGGCTTCGGCTGTAATTTCGCCCTTCTCCGCAGATGTTTCAAGATCCGAAATAGCGTTGGTGTACTGAGTAACCTTACATACAAGGTATGAAACGGTGGTGATTATTACGGTAAAAGAACTTGCCATCTTGGTAAGGAAAGGTCTCATGGAAGTAATAATCGCTTCGTCTCTGGTGCCGTGCTTAAGCTCGTTGTACTCTACGGTATTGATGATGGAAATCATCATGATCAGGTAAAGTCCGTA
>JAEEGJ010006123.1_pt1 | contig 36547 bp, 31 predicted proteins | sample 8958761 | NCBI WGS metagenome assembly JAEEGJ01 (sample SAMN16246546, study PRJNA631951) | gut metagenome | biome: gut microbiome; feature: rumen; material: RS-attached | host: Bos | place: Iran: Karaj | collected 2018-10
CCTCGATATCCACCATGTCGTCATCCCAGTGCAGGATACGGATACTTTCCGCAGGCACACTGGTCAGCACCTGGGGGCTGTGGGTAGTCACAATGAACTGTACTTTCGGAAAGGCCCTGACAAAATCGTTGACCACGGTCTGCTGCCAGGAGGGGTGCAGGTGCATATCTACTTCGTCAATCAGGATCACGCCTGAGGTTTTCAGGGTGACGTCTTCCCCCATGTCCGGATTGAGGCGGGCCATACGGTAGGCAATATCAGCCGCCATGCTGATTACACTGCGGGCCCCGTCACTCATGGCTTCCAAAGGCAGTTCGCCCATTTTGGGATGGCAGATCAGCAGGTTCTGGGCCGCGAAGCTGTATTTCAGGTCAGTCCAGCCCATGCTGCTGATACAGGTGACAATCGCTTTTTTTATGGCATTTAAAAGTTCCCGGTAAGGATTCTTCGTTTTTAAATTCTTTTCCGCAATAATGCGGTCATATTCCAATGCGCTTTCCGTTGCATAACGGAACCACTGGGCAAACGTGTTATACGAACCGCTGGGCTCCAGACACTCCGTATAGCCGCTGCTGCGGGACAGATCTACGTTCCTGCGTTTCAGAAGGGAACTGTCATTCCACATACGGCTGGTTCCGTAATACCCTATTACCGGAAGGACGATGTCCCGGTCTCCCGGCTGGTTAAGGGCGTCCGCAATCCTTTTCCCGTAATCAGAAACAAATTTGGCTGAAACGGAAGAAGTCTTCCCTTTTACGGTTTTTAATTCCCGCTTCCATGAATAAGCTTTTCCGTCGTCCGCTTTCACTTCCGTTTCCAATACAACGGGAAGCAGGTATTTCATCCGCCGGATTTGTAATCCTTCCTTATCCGATGGCGCATCCATCACCATACGGACATCATTGGGCTGGAAATTACGTCCTTTGATTCCCGGGAACGCTGCCAGGAAGGGCGCCATATTGATGGCCAGACCATCCAGAATCGCCGTCTTGCCTTTTCCGTTTTCCGCTACGATCACCGTCACCCCGGGACTGAAGTGCATGGTGAAATCCGTATAGCAGCGAAAATTCTGCATTCTGATTTTTGATACATACATAGGATGCCAGCGCCTCCTTCATTAAGTGACCACTGATTCATTCGCCTGCGTTCTTTCCGCCGGCAAGCGCGCAAACTCCCTTAATCTGTGTTTCCTAAAAAAACCGGACAGGTTGCCCTGTCCGGTATATTTAAACTATTTCTTTTCCGCACCTTTATTATCCTGAGCAGGACCCTCGGTATTCGGATTTGGGAAAGCCGCTTCAAATAACACTATTTTCGAATCAACCTTTTTAAAAACAGCAATGAATTTCACGTTCTTCACTTTTTCAAAATCAATAAAATAATGCAAAACATCTGCATCGTCGTACTTCTCTATAACGCGCAGTTTTGAGCCAACCACTTTCCCTGCATCTTTTTCAACATTTGCAAAAAACTCTTTATATTTTTCTGCTGTAAGAGCTTTAGCAAAATCCTGACCCATGAATGCTGATACTTTTTTATAATCATTGCCAGCAAAAAACTGTTCTGCCATCTTTGTCTCGGCGTCCAGGTCCGTGCCATAGCTGGCAAAGCATACGGCGGAAAAACTCAGCATAACAGTCATTAAAAACATAACAAATTTCTTTTTCATCTTATTCCCTCCTGAAATATTAAAACTAAAACATTTTCAATACAATAAGGTTTCTTATCTGAGTCCCCTGTAACAATACCTTCTTTGAACCTGATTATATATCGTTTGTCCTTGCTTTTTGTGACAATCTTGCGACATTTTGGAAAACTTACAATTCACAATCAGGGATTTCAATTTCTCCCGTAAATACTTCCACCGCCGGTCCCTGCAGGTAAATGTGATCGTTTTCACTGCAGTAAGTAACCTTCAGCAGACCGCCCCGGGCCTGTACGTTCAACGGCTTGTTCATGGCGCCGGCCTTCTTCAGCTTCATGCAGGCATAGGTTACAGCGCAGGCACCGGTACCGCATGCCAGCGTCTCACCGCTGCCCCGCTCCCAAACCCTGAACTTGACGGTGTTCTCATCGATCACCTGGGCAAATTCCGTATTTACCCCTTCCGGGAATAATTTATGATGCTCGAACTGGGGCCCCAAGTCTTCCAGATCCAGCGTGTCAACATCTTTCACAAATACGATAAAATGCGGATTGCCCATGGAAACAGCCGTGCCATTGAAGAAGAACTTTTCTTTATAAGTCTTATTGTCCGTGCCCACAATGGACGTTTCCCTGAGGACCAGGGACTGGTCCACGAAAATATAATGGTCTGTGATCATGGGGATCATACGGGGGCGTGTTTCCGGTTTGCCCATATCCACCCGGGCTTCCGTTACTTTGCCGTCCTCCACCGTCAGTTCAATCTCCTTGACGCCGGCCAGGGTTTCAACGGAAACCGGGTTTTTGTCTGTCAGACCATGGTCGTACACATACTTCGCCACGCAGCGGACCCCGTTGCCGCACATCTTGCCTTCCGAACCGTCCGCATTAAACATGCGCATTTTAAAATCCGCTGATTCCGAAGGACAAATCAGGATCAGCCCGTCGCTTCCGATACCGTAATGATACCGACTTACATATTTAGCCACCGCCGCAGGATTGGACATTTCCTGCTGCGTGCAGTCCACGTAAACATAGTCGTTTCCGCAGCCGTGCATCTTGGAAAACTTAAATCTCATCGTTCCTTCTCCCCTGCCTGTTTACTATTCCCCGGTCAGATAATAGCCGCCAGCCGGTCTCTTTCTTCCATAATCTTTTTATACATGCCCGCGTAGTCCATTTCCTTCCTGCTGCGTAAAGGTTCTACAATTTCACATACCGCATCGTATAAAGGATCCAACGCCAGGTTGCCCGCGACGCCTTTAATGGCATGGGCGGCTTCAAAAGCGGCTTCCAGGTCCTTCGCCTCCAGCGCCTTGCCCAGTTTTTCAAAATTTGCATCGTTGACACTGGCAGTAATCATTTTAAAATAAAACGCTTCCATGTTGCAGCAACGTTCCAGACCCATATTGGTCTTAACGCCATACTCTCTTAATGTTTCCATTGACAACATAATGATTCATTCCTTTCCGAAAAAAATTCCTGCTTCGAAAAAAGCCCGCCGGTTTCCGGCCCGCTCCATTGTGCAGATCTGTGCTAATGCCCGGTTGAAACAACCATAAAAGGATAATTCTGTGGGCGATAACACCTGTCTCCGATCCAAACCGGTTCCCTCCGTCAGGATAAGCATTTAATGATGGATATATTATATCATATTTCAAGTTGTTTATCAAAAAAACAGCAGACTAAAGTTAAGAGTGGTTCGGCTTTTGGGGAGCAGATCAAATGTAAGGAAAAGAGGTAAAAAGCGAATTTTCGCTTTTTACCTCTGAAACCACAGGATTATTTACGTGCCCGGACTTTTTAAAGAACCTGCTTTTCTCTCCGGAACCCCTACATGACTATGAAGTTTTAATTCACCACATATGTATGTTCACTGTCATTTTTATAATAATTTGTCGGTTTGTTTATTATATCGTTGCTTCCTGCACTTCCGGTATTTGTTATAGCCGCATGACCTGCTTCAGTGACATGTAAGCAAAGGCCTTCAGCAAATTTATTGTTATTACTAACCCAGGCATCGCCATTACCTGTCCTCAACGCAATATCGACAAAATCAACTTTGCCGTCTGTATAGTGCAGCCTTACCGTAACCTTTGCGGCAGTATTGTTCAGCATATCATCCGAGAAAAAAAGCCTGTCAGTGCATACTGTGTTGCGTTGTTTGTTATAAAGATAATTAGGATTATCAGCATCATACTTATCATAAACTCTCGCTTCATTATTAGTCAGATACAAAGCCGTATTCTGATTATTATTCCTCTCATAATGAACCCAGCCCTTGGTCCGGTCATCAGCGCTGTCACCATTCTTGTCCAAAGAGTTATTCTTATATGACATAGGGACTAATACACCTGTCGAGAAACCGGTTCCGCTTGCCGTGCTGCATTTAAGATCTTTAATAAATTCAGGCGCCACATTGGCTTTATCACTATTGGAATAATAATCCATCAAATTCATAACCTGGTTTTCTGTCTTTCCGAGATAGGTTTCAGCAATTTTAACCAGCGCTTTCTGGTCAGCCTCAATCCGTTTCGGATTATCCACATCATTAACTGTATCTGCGGTTAAATACCTCCACTGACGATAAAACTTCATGTAATTATCTCTGTTTCTCTGCCCGATCTCCGCCGCATAAAGCACCGGCTTGCTTTTGTCCAAAGACTCCTCAAAGGCCCCGGAAAAATCAACGTCACGAGCAAATATACCTATGGCCGCACAAAAGGCGCAAAGAAGGGCAAATTCAACAACGCCCTGGCCTTTATTCTTAATCCGTAGTTTCAACCTGTTAATAAGTTCTGACAATATACCGTTCATGGTTTCCTCCTAAAAACATTGAAGAATATGGTGGTAAGTCATTAGTCATCCTCTCCCAGGACTAAGTTATTGAAGGGGTTAATATACGGTTCAATCGTATACTCCGTACGGAAATTGGTAAGGCGCAATGTTTCACTGGAAATATCACTATTGATAGCTTCTACACTATAATGATGCTGGTCGGGGTCTGTCGGCTTGCCTCCTTCTTTCCAGGGCCAGTCGGGCATATCCAGCCCCGTTTCCTCCCACAGTTCTTCTCTGTAAGCATTCCAAGCATTTTTAATTTTTATTTTCTTTTCGTCACTTAAAGAATGAAAGTATTCAGGATCTGACCAATTCGCAGCATTAACTCCATACGTTGCCAGCGCTGCCTGCACCTTGGAAATGGCCTTCTGTTTCCTCTCATCCTGCGCTTTTGCCGCTTCATCAGAAACATTTTTTAAATCGCTGTCATCAGCCAGAAAGTTCTGACCGGCCCAACTGACGTCGCCGTCCTGTATCTCAAGCTCTTTTGCAATAATATTTCCTTTAAATGACTTTCTGCTTCCGGTTACTATGATTCCGTCATCATTTGTATAAGCTGTATTGACAACTTTGGCATACGGCGAATAAATCACGCCTTTAAATGCGGCACCCGGTTTAATGCTGAACTCAGTGATCTCATTCTCCGTCAGGTTACAAAAGATGAAAGGCCGTTCATTAGATACGTTAACCTTAATTTTTATCGCTGCCTTAAATTCTTTTTTCGAGGATCCCACACCGCCGGTCAATATCAGATAAAAAGGCTCGTAGTCTCCGCCAGCCATTTTTTCATCCACAGTAATTTTAAGTTCCTTTTCTCCCTCCTGCTCCCAATGAAATATATTAGAATATTTAATCTGGGGTTCGTTAATCTGTCTTTTACCTGAAAAATCATATTCCACTTTTTTAATCGTAAAATAAATTATTTCATCATTGGCTGTCGGATACCTGTATGAATACCTTTCAAAGTTCCGTTCATCAGTCACTTTAGTAAGTGCATGCTTATTATTGCCATTGCCCGTTTCAAGTTTCTTGTATTCAACTTTCGGCAAGCCCTGTGCATCATAGGTTACATTCTTTCTGTAAAAATCAAAATGTATTTGATTATTATTGTTCAATCTGTTACAAAAAATCTGATTTCCCTGTTCATCCGTAACATATGTGTTGCAAATTGTACCATTGTTATTGAATTTATATCCTTCAGTTTTGAAAACATAATACACATTTTGTGTGCCGTAACAGAGCCAGTAAGCTTGCCCGAGAATACTGTCTTCTTCTGACCGGGGATAACAAAAAACAAGCTTCTGATTGTTCTCACCGTTACCGCCATCCGTTTGGAGATAATGAGTAACATTACCTCCTGACATAACAGTAAAACTATGGTCACGAGCCAGCCTGTCATCGTTCCTGTGTCTGCCTATATTTGCTGTTCTGAAATCATTCAATACCCCCCCGGTTGTATTGACCGTGTACTTTTTTAAATCAAGATGCAACTTATGTAGCTTATCGATAAAACCGGAAACAGAATTGTCCACCGGAATCGAATTATCCCAGACCGCTTTCCCCCCCATATTGGGATAAGCCGCAATCAAATCCTCAACCGAAAGATTATTTCCCGCCTGGTAGTTTTTTTCTGCCAGCGTATAAAAATAGTTATTTACACCCGAAATATCATCTGCTTCAAAATCCTTGCCTGTTGCAAAAACAATCCCTCCGTCAAAAGTACCATTAATATTTCCCTGTGCATCAACACCGACAGTACTGCCTAAACTTATCCCGTCTTTCACAACAAACAGGTTGTCAAAAAGCGCTTTCCCGGCGCCGATGCCCAAACCATCGTCTATCAGCGCAATCGCGCCCGCGCGAACTTTCTGTTCTTTATCCATACCTATTACAGGCAAAAAATGCATCGGCACCATTTCATACAAACCAATACGGTAAAATACCCTGCCGCTCATGCCCTCCGTCTTCAGGGCAAAGTGAGAAAATTTATCACTTGTAACGCTGGTTCCTAAATTTTTAATATTATTAAGGATGTATCTATCAGCTGCAGCATCTGCGTCTGCATGAACGCTGTCACGTGCTACTTCAGCGGGCGTAGAACCTACACGATACGTCATTTTTATTCCCTGATAATTTTCGGAGATGGGAGGCATGTCATCGCTTTGATCTTTATCCCCTATCGGCTTTTTCTGGCTGTCCAAATAGGCGCGGCCTCCAGCCAAAGCCGCCGCGTCCGCAATATTCTGCAGTCTTGACTTGTGTAGATACAAATTACCGAAATCATAGGCAAAGCCCAGACAGCCCAGCATAATCGGCAACATCAAAGCAGAAATTACAAGGATCGAACCGCTTTGCCGATTCATTTCTTTTATTAATTTCATTCTTTTTAATATGCTTGCCCACAAAGTCATTTCATTTTCCTCCCTGCGAGGATCGCACTATTTTATAACTGTAATTAAAAAAATGCAAAAATACCGCAAACCAATTCTCAACTTAATTTACACATACACTTTTACATACTAATTATAGTATTTTTAGCTGGGTAAATCAATAGGCGTCTGACCGATTAAATAGCATTTCATAAAAATCTCACGAAACCAGGGTTAATTTTTTACCTGCCTCACATCCGCAGCGCTCTGCTTCCCCCGCTGTCATTTCCAGCGTGGCCCAGGCCCGGCTGCACATGCTTAAACCAAGCCAGGGTTTTAAATTATTTACCACCTTAATAACCCTGTATTCTTTGTCAATATAAACCACATCAATGGCAAAGCGCATAAAACACATATGCACGCTGTTGCAGGGAACCAGCAGCAGACCGGTTGCCGGCGACAGCCTGCGGCGGAACATAAGGCCGGCTAAACGGGTTAAAAACGAATCTGCCAGCATCACGTCTATTTCGTTTAAAAAAGGAGCGCTTGCCGGCGCTCCTTCAATGTACATGCGTTGTATCTTCATTTTAAAAATCACCTGAAAACCGATTCATAATAAAATACTTTTTCAAGGTTTTGATTTACTTTTTATTCAGCAACTCTTTTATTTTCCGCCCAGGCTGTGCATCAAAGAGAACAGCGAAGGCAGTAATACCACAACAAAAATGGCCGGGAAAATAAAGAATACCAGCGGGAATACAATTTTAACCGGAGCTTTTAAAGCTTCCGCTTTGGCTTTCTGTCTCCGGCGTTCCCGCATATTATCCGCCTGGTTGTCCAGCGTCCGGCCCATACTGGTCCCTAAACGTTCCGCCTGTATCACTGCTGTAATAAACAAATACAGATCATCCACTTCACAGCGCTTCGCAACCGCCTGCAAAGCCCGTGCCCGGGGAGAACCCATACGGACATCCTGCTGCATCCGTCTGAACTCATCAATCAGGGGACCGGACATGCGGTCGGTAATCTTGCGCAAGGCACCGTCAAAAGACAACCCCGCCCGTACGCTGACACTTAACAAATCCAACACTTCCGGCAGCTGCCTGTCAATCGCTTTCTGACGTTTCCGGATAACGGAATTCAGTATTGTAAAAGGAAGCATAGCGCCAACCGCCACGCTCAGCCAGGCAAACAAAACAGCCTGGGAGAACGGCATGGTTCTCCTGGTTACCGCGATATAAGCAATACCAAAAAAAATCGCCAGGCAAATCAGCCAGACTGTAATAAAACCGTTGGGACTCCATTTATCCAGCAGGCCGGCCAGCATCAGTTTTCGCTCTACAGTATCATGAATGCCGGAAGGAGCAAACCGTACCATAAAATTTTCAAACTTACGTAAGAGCGGTATCACAGTACGGTCTAAAACCGGAACCCTGTTCAGTTCATCGGCACGGGACGTAACCACCCGGCCTTCCGGACCCTGCAGATCCTGCAGACGCTGATGCACGTGGTTATCCGGCACCACTTTGGTTTTCATTAAGTAGTATAAAACAGCAAAAATCAAAAATGCTGTCAAAAGAGAGATGAGCAAAATCATGCCTGTCGCTCCTGTTCCTATTCACCGCGCAGCTGTTTCATAAAACTCCGCGGCAATTCCACACCGTTCATCTTGAACTTCTGCAAAAACATAGGCTGCAAACCACTGGATTCGTAATAGCCCACTGACTTTCCGCTATCATCGATACTGGTCTGCACATAGGTAAACAAATCCTGCAGCACGATGGTATCGCCTTCCATCTTCTGTACTTCCGTGATATGGGTAATCTTACGGCTGCCGTCCTGGATACGGGACTGCTGAATAATCAAATCCAGGGCAGAAGCAATCTGTTCACGGATAGCCCGTACGGGCAAATCCATGCCTGCCATCATGACCATGGTTTCCAGACGGCTTAAAATATCACGGGGGCTGTTGGCATGACCGGTAGTCAGGGAACCGTCATGACCGGTATTCATAGCCTGCAGCATATCCAGCGCTTCACCGGAACGGACTTCACCAACTATTATGCGGTCAGGACGCATACGCAGGGCATTACGCACCAGATCGCGGATGGTGATGGCGCCCCGGCCTTCCAGGTTAGCCGGACGGGATTCCAACGTAACTACATGCTGCTGCTGTAAGCGGAGTTCCGCCGCATCTTCGATGGTAACGATACGTTCCCTGTCCGGAATAAAAGAAGACAATACATTCAGCGTGGTAGTCTTACCGGAACCGGTACCACCGGATACCATTATATTCAAGCGGGCCTTTACGCAAGCTTCCAGAAATTCCGCCATTTCTTCGCTCAACGTACCAAAGCCTACCAGGTTATCAATAGAAAGCGGGTTCTTTGTAAACTTACGAATGGTCACACAGGGGCCGATCAACGACAGCGGCGGTACAATGGCATTTACACGGGAACCGTCTGCCAGACGGGCATCAACCAGAGGCGATGATTCATCTATACGCCTGCCCAAAGGTGACACGATGCGCTCAATAATATTCATCAGGTGGGCATCATCATGGAACTGCACATTGGTCAGCTGCAATTTGCCTTTACGTTCCACAAATATCTTCTTGGGTCCGTTGATCATAACTTCGGTGATGGTCTCATCTTTCAGCAAGGGCTCAATGGGACCGAGGCCTAAAATTTCGTCACAGATATCTGCCACGATACGGGCCCGCTCTCCACGGGGCACGTTCATGGGGCTGTCATCCAATACCCTCTGGCAGTAAGAAGAAATCAACTCTTCCACTTCCGCCCGGGTATGGTTATTGCTGGCCAGGAACTGTTGCTCCTGATCGCTCATTTCATCTACGATACGACGATGGATGGCAAGCTTCAGCTCCTGGTAATTATCTTCTTTCGCCTCTGCCTGACGTCTGCCAAATATAGTTTTTTGCTGAATGGGCTCCCCTGCCGGACGTCCCAAACGTTCTAACAATAATGACATGTGTGCCACTCCAATCTGTTATCGTCTTTCGTTAATAACTTTAAAACTTTTATAATTGCAAATACTGTTTTTGTTTCACATCTGTAAATAATACCGGACAAATCTATCTTCATCTTTATGTAGATGAACTTGTGTAGGGCTCTTTCTTCATATAATACCGGACTTTTATAGTACTCGGAAATATCATATCCAAAAAGTAGCCACCGTCATTCAACTGCATATTTATCGTGGATTGAACACCTTCACTATCAGAACCGTGATCCACAGGTACAATCACAATCGGATTACTGTCAGCTTTTTTATAAAAGTTAGTCATCAGCTCATCTAACTGCCCCTCATAATGAGTTGCAATCGTGCCATACTCATCCTTGGCAGTAACGGCTGCCTCTCTGGCACTGGTTCTGGCAATATTGCTTACCGTAATGTAGTCATGAAACAACATACCTGTGTAAATGACTCCAAACATAATGAGCAAAAACAGAGGAAGTACCAAAGCAAATTCAACAACTGACTGTCCCTTACGCTTTTTCATATATCCTTCCCCCTGAAAATACTTTAAGAAATGCAAAGCAAATATACGTTTAAAAAGAATTTGGAATTGGCCTCCTGTAAACAGGAGGCCAAAACGGAAAAATTAGTTGAAATATTAGTTAACAGTGGTCGAGAAGGTCTTAACCTGGCTGGCAGTTTTGCTGAAGTTGGTTTTAATAGCTCCGCCTAAACCGCTCTCCTGCAATGCATAAACAGCAATTGCTACGACAAATGCCAACAGCAATGCATACTCAACAATGCCCTGGCCTTTTCCTTTGAAAAATTCTCTCATGGAAGTTAACATAGCCTGTTCCTCCTTTCCCCGGATAATAAATATACATGTACATGTATATGTAAAAACCTGAATACAGGCTTATACATCAATATTGACAATGCGCTGGATTATAATAAAACCTATAAAAACCATAACAACAGCAATTCCTATGGCTATCTGGCCAAGCCGTTCCGTAAACAAAGGCTCAATATAACCGGGATTGATTATGCTGATAAAGGCGCCCAGGGCAAACGGCAGGACCCCAAGCACGTACCCCGATATCCGCCCCTGTGATGTTAACGTATGGATCTCACGGCGCATGCGAATCCGATCCTGAATCGTATCACTGATAGTATCCAGAATGTGAGCCAGGTCGCCGCCCACCTGCTGCTGAATCAATACCGCTGTTACAACCAGTGAAAAGTCCGGGCTGCCGACACGTTTATCCATATCGTCCAAAGCCCTCTCAATGGAAGCACCCAGATTGATATCCCGCATCACATGCTTAAATTCAGCACTGATAGGCGGTTCCATCTCTTTGGCAACCAGATCCATGGCCTGCAAAAAACTGAACCCGGCCCGCATGGCATTAGCCACCATCATAAGGCAGTCTCCCAACTGATTGGTAAAGGCAGCTTCCCGGCGGCTGATCTTCAATAATACAAATATCCATTCCGCCACTACCACCACAGCGGCTACTAACACAGCGGCAAACAGCTTTTTCGTCACAAAAAACACAATTGCTGCAGATAAAACCGCGCTGATTCCCAACAGGATCAGGAATTCTGTTCCCAACAGGGGTATTCCTGCTTTTTGCATTGTAAAGTCAAGTCCGCGGGCATGACGGATGTTGCTCAGCAGTTTTCCGCTGCTGCGGAGAATATCCATCAACTGATCCGTAAGAGGCCTGCTCTCTTTCGGTTTTTCCCGGGTATCCATCTCCCCTGCATAATACCGCATACGGCGGGCTAAAGCGCGCCGGCTACGGGAACGGTATTCCAGCAAAAGGAACAGCAGCAACAGAATAAACAGAGTGCTGATGAGCGAAATAACAAGAATCATGGTTTATCCCCACCTTGCATGGGTCCTGGACCCGATAATCTCGTCCGCCAACTGGTTTATGAAACGGGCAAACTTGGAATCCGGCTGCTCCAGAATCGCCATCTGCCCATTATTGGCAGCGGAAGAAACAAGCATGTACTCGTTAGGAATGACAGACACCTGGGGATACCCCAGAGCTTCCGCAAGCTTTCTCTGCTCATTGGCATCACAGGGCTCCACACGGGTAAAAATAGTTTTTACCCGCTGCTGATAGTCGGGCCAGGCTTTAAAAACTTCCAAAGCACGCTGCATATGCTGGATTTCAAAAGTCCCACTGATCATGGAAACCAGGAAAGTAATATCGCTGGCCTCCGACGTAGCAACGGAAATAGGAGTAAATCCGGAAGGAATATCAATGAGCACATAACGGTAAATGCTCCGGGCCATGCTTACCACATCCAGAAATGCCTTGATGTCCACCATCTCCGCATACTCGGGCCGCCGGGTACCGCATAACACACGAAGGTTTTCCGCTATCGGCAGAAAATAAGAGTTCAAAGTTACCGGGGACAGGAAATTAATATCCCGCACTGCTTCCATAATAGTTGTCTTTGGCGCCAGGTTAAAGAATACAGACATATCCCCAAACTGTAAGTCCGCATCAATAATGCCCACCTGCTGACCGGTTTTCTGGGCCAAAGCCATACCCAGATTGGCAATAAGCGTGGTCTTACCGCTCTTTCCCTTAGGGCTGAAAAAAGAAATTACATTGGAACCTGCCGTAATCCCTGCTTTTTCAAAGGTCTTAACAGCTTCCTGCAGTTCCTCACTGGTAAAGGGCTTGATCAGGAAGCCCCGGGCGCCGGCGCCGGCCATGGTTTCTGAATCATTTGCAGCCCACTTGGCGCTCATGCAGATAACAGAAGCTCCCTTAAATGTTGTAGCAAACTCCTCAATCAGGGAAGCATCGTCATCGCTTTCATCTATGTCCAACAATATCATGTTAGGTTTGAACACGGCGCCCTGCCCCAGGGCGTCGCCGCTCTGTTGATAACGGGCAACCAGTTCAAAATCTTTTGTATTGCGCACCACGCTGGACAGGCGCTCTAACATCAACCGGTTGCCTTCTACTAATATAACCCGATATGCCATCTGTCAGCACCTGCCTATCTGAATAACTTACTGAACCAGGATGAATTGCTGTCTTCTTTCCCGTCTGCTTCTTCCAAAGAATTTCCCGTGTACCGGGCCACCAGATTCCGGAGTTCCGTCTTAAGAGGCGAGGCTTTCGTATCCAAAACCAGGGGGCAGCCTGTCTTAATGGAACGGGTTGCCGTACCGAAATCATTTGGTAATACATGGTAAAACTCAGAACCCAGTAACTGCTCCACATCCTGCAAGTCGATACGGGTCTTGGAATTACTGCGGTTCAGAATCATGCGAATCTTATTGACATCATATCCCAGACCATGAATGGTATCGTTGCCGCTCTTCATGTTCTTAATAGTAGGAATAAAGTCTACAATACCAAGGAAGCTGATGATGGTACTCATTTCCATAGCCATCAGGTTCACTTCACTGAAAGTTGAAGCGGTGTCAATGACGAGGAAGTCAAATTTTAACTGCAGCCGCGACAAAATCTGCTTTACATCATTCATTTGAATGTTATAGGCTTCTTCTAACTTCAGGGGCGCAGCCAGAACTCCAAAGGGGACATCGTAACGGTCATAGGTGGTGAGAAAAGCCTGCACATTAAAGTTCTCTTTGTCTTTTTCCTGTGCGGCAATAGCATCTGCCAACGTGTATGCGGGCTTCAATTGCAGATAGTTACATACATCGCCGAATTGCAGGTCCAAATCCACCAGGCATACCCGGTAGCCTTCCTTGGCCAGTTCCGCCGCCATATTAATAGCTATCAGTGTTTTGCCCACAGCCGAAGCCGTGCTGAAAACCGTAATGACTGTGCCTCTTCGTGCATCTGCCATACAGTTCCCTCCTTTTCCTGCCCTTGCAGGCTGTTATTTACCGATTCAAATAATCCCCTAACGCCGCTTCTTCGCCTCTGTTCGCAGCAGGCTGCTCCATAACTACCGGTTCCTCAGCTAAGACCGGCCGTTCCACCACAATTTCTTCTTCCGAAGGCAACACAACTGTGACATTCTTCTCAGGCGCCGGCTTATAGGAAGAGGAAGCATTGCTCGCGCCGTCCTCGCGTAAAATGGCGTTAATGCGATTCCGCAGGGCAGATTTTTCACTGGCGTAAGCGGAATCACCGGCCTTTTTCCGCTGCTTCGCTATCTCTTTAGCAGCCCGTTTGGCTTCCTTTTCTGCTTCTTTCTGCTCTTTCAGGGCTTTGTCCGCAGCCCGTTTCTCTTTAATGCGGACAATCTCTTTCTCCACTTCCGGTTCGATTACATTAGCGTTTACTTTATTCATGGAATGATATTCTGTCTGGCCTTCATTAAAGGCTTCTTTCATTTTATCAGACATGTTCCACTGTGTATCTTCGCTAACCAGATGAGGCGTAATGATAATAATCAGTTCCCGTTTATCGCGGGTACTGCTGGTGTGCTTGAAGAACTCGCCGAGAATCGGAATATTTCCCAACAGCGGAATCTTGGAAACCGTCTTGCCGTCTTCACTGTTCAGCAGTCCGCCGATAATCATGCTCATGCCGTTGGATACATGAATGACCGCTTCCGCTTCCCTGGTAGCCAGCGCCGGAATATGGAAACCGTTTTGGGTTACCCCATTTGCATAATCCAACCGGCTGACCTCCGCATGTACCTTGGAGGTAATCTTATCCATCTGATCTACTACCGGTTCAATATCAAGCTTCACGCCGTATTCCTTCCATTCGATGGAAATACTTCCGTCATTATTGGTGGGAATCGGAATGCTGCCGCCAATCAGGATCTTGGCTTTTTCCCCGCTCAGTGTAGAAATATTGGGGCGGGACAAAATGCGGGCCTTGCCCTGGGTAATCAAAGCTCTCAACGATGCATTGATCGTGGAAGAGTGCCGGACCAGCCACCCGCCCCAACCACGGGTGTTCCAGTCTTCGCCGGCGTAAATTGCGCCTTCCATATCCAACTTGGTATCGTTGTCACCGCTGGTTCTTGTTCCATACTGAATTCCCAGCTCTTTCTTGTTGCTGGAAGAAACTTCTATGACCTGTGCCTCTAACCGGATCTGAGCCGGATGAGCCATTTGCAACAGATCAATAACATTGCCGCCTGTCTTGTCCACAGCCTTTGCCGCGCTTCCGTCACCCGAAGAAGCTGACGGGGTTGAACCGGCATACAGCCCGGCCACCTTTAAGGCAAGATCTTTTTCATACTGATTCATCACGGTGCCGCGCAGCAGGATTTTATTTCCTACCATTTGTACTGTTACGCCCGGCAAATTAATGGCCTTTTCTATCGTGGAAGCCAGACCGGAATTCTCACCGGTAACCGTCACCAGATATTCCTGCCGCCCGTTCGCGCTCCATACAAGCAGAGAAGTAGAACCCGCTTTTTTACCAACCAGCAGAAAATCCCTGGCCGAAAGCAGTTGCACATCCGCAATTTCCGGATTTCCAACGGCTACCCGGCTTAACCCGGATTCCTGGACGTAGCGGGATTCATTCACACTGACATTCAGAGGAGTTGCTGCCATGGCAACCTGAGCTGACAGAAGAATACCCGCGCTCAATAAAGCTCCTAAAATTTTATTACGCCTCATCATCCGTTACCTCCCCACCGTTGTCGTTGTTCCGCGAATAATCTGCACATTGGCAGTCGGGGAAGTCTCGATATCCGCTCCCGGAGGAATGGTTCCTGCCGGAGGCGGCGTTACCGGCATCTTGCCGCTGGACTTGGTTACGGAATAATAGGTGTCGTCGCTGATCCCGTTAGCGGGGCGGTACGGACGAAGCACCAGATAAATCTGCCCCAGCTGGGCTTTAGCCGCCAGCTTCAGAGCATCTTCCGGCACCAGCGCCATGGTAGCCAAAACAGGATTGCCGGTCACTTTAGTCTGATTCCCTGCATTCTGGTTTTTGTTCTTATCCTTGTCGTTCGCATTAGTCTGGGAAGACGAATTGCCGGCACTTTCAACCTGTTTATTAATAGCCAGCAGCAATACATTCTGCAAAATCATTTCGCTGACCACTTTATTATTTTCCACCTGGCTGGACACCAGCATCACATCAACATAATCCCCCGGCTGGGCAAAACCCGCCACACCGGTCACATCGCTGATGCCTACCGTAATCGCCCGGCATTCCGGCGGAATACGGCCGCTGAGACCCATATTCAAAATGCTGGCAAATACTTTCTGGGTAGTAATAACTTCACCTGCATTAACAGCAACCCGGGTAGGACGTCCAACCAGATCTGCCGTACTCGTCAGAGCGCCGGCAGGCACCTTGTTGGAAGGCATTGTCTTAAGACTCAGCATTTCTTCCTTGATCAGTGTGCGTTCCGGAATGCTGGTCTTTGCCGTTACAATCGTAACATCTTTTACCTGTACCTGCGTGGTTACAGGTTGTTGTTGTGGTGCCGGTTTCCCCGCCGTTAACCGGGTAAGGGTGAAATATATGAGCAGGAAAATAATCAACGCCACTACGCCGCAAATCATCAATAGCTGTCGAGGTGTCAAACGCTCCATAATTGTGCTTAATTTCGGTAGTTTCAAAATAAAACCCCTTTTCTTTAATTGTTTTACTGGAAATTTATGTTTAAAATATGTTAAAATGGGAAACGAGATAAAAATATATAATTCTTCACATACGTCACCCACCTTACTGTTTATAATGATAACTCTTTTAAACCCTATTTGTCAAGGTTTTTAAGCCCTTTTTGTCAAGGTTTTTAAGCCCTTTTTGTCAAGGTTTTTAAGCCCTTTTTGTCAAGGTTTTTTAATCCTTTTCGTCTAGGTTTCAGGGATAAATTTATGAATTTAACTAATATTTCTGAATTTATTTTAATAATGCTCCCGCCGTTTTTTCTGGCTTGTATTTTTACTGCAGCAGGTTCCCTCTGGATCGACAGACTATACCGTCAGGAAAAAGATGACAGTCTGTTAACCTTCCCGGATCAGATTGCAAAACGGGCTAAATTCCGCAAACCTTTATTGTTTTTTTTATTGTTGTTCTGCCTGGGGAAAACATGGTGTTCTGTATCTATACCAACAGTATTATATTACACCGCCGCCATTGCCTTTCTGTCTTTTATCACTGTCACAGATTTTGAGCAATATGTGATTTTTGACAGCATGCTGTTACCTCTGGCTGCTCTTGGCCTGTGCTATACACTGCACCAGCACCTTTCGATAACAGAGCATCTTGCTGCAGGTTTGGGCGCCGGATTGCTGTTCCTGCTGCTTACCGTCCTGACAAAAGGAGCTATCGGCGGCGGTGACATAAAACTGATTGCCGCGCTTGGGCTCTGGTCAGGGATTCGCCCATTACTCAGCGTAATCATGTACGGCTTTCTGGCAGGAGGCGCAGCCGCCCTGTTTTTGCTGGTTACAAAACAAAAGAAACGCCGGGACTACTTTGCTTACGGTCCTTACTTTGCCCTGAGCGGGATTGCCGTACTGCTGTCATGGATCCGTCCGCTCTTGTAACAACTGCTTCTTTACCTGTATTCATAAATTCAGTGCCGTAAATCAGTTTCATTGTTGTTATCTTTTTCAGTACGCACGCCCTTTATCCCGTAGTACCGGGCAAAAGCCACGTTTTCCCAATTTCCGGCGTCATCAGACAAATCGTTCTCAACGATATGAAACCCGCTCATCAACACCTCAGTTTTACCCGCCTTTCGAAACGGCCTGACGGGTAAAACCGAGTTTTTATTTTCCCTTTTTTCCTGCTGTATGCGAAGCAAAAGTTCCTGGTGCCATCTGTTCGTTTCATAAAAATTATGAAGAGTGATTACAGATGTCATAACAAGATAGAACACACCTGTTACTGTTAAAAACTTCTTCGCATTCTCCCGGATCAAATCCAGTTTATACTCTTCCTGTATCTGCCACATAACGCCAGCAGCGATTATTAACCATACCGTTCCGAAAAACCCGCTCCGTTCCGGAAACTCCGGTGCCATCAACATAATCGCGGATGAGCCCAAACCGGTCACGCCTAAAACCGAAACAAACAATAATTCCTTTTTCAGGTTTTTACTGCCGCTGCTTTTATGCGCTGCTTCATATAAAAACCGCAAAACGAAATACCATAAAAAAAACTGACAGATCATTACTTTAAAGAAAGTTGAGCAATTTGCATTGATGAATTGCACGCTGTCCCATCCGGTTCCATGTATCAAATGAAGACGCGATACGTTTCCGGGCGACAAAACCAACAGCAGATACCCAATAATCAATCCTGCCAGGCCCGCATACATCCAGTTATGGATGCTGACGTCATGTTTATGTAAGCGTAAAAGAAAAAGAAACAGCACCAGGATGATCCAACACACACTGTTTTCATTGGTCCATCCGGAAAGAATACCGAAAAAAAACATAAAACCGGTAAAAAACACATTGTCGCCTGCCTGTTCCTCAGGAAAATAATACTTTTTTATAAAAGGAACCATAAATCCAAGCAGCATGACACATGTCCAAAGGTAATTGCAAGCGCCCGTGAGCCACAAAAAAACCGGCGTAAAACCCGGTGTAAAGGCCCATAAAGCAAAAAAAATCCAAAATACTTTTTTCGGCTCAAATGAAAAAGACACTTTACCCTTATGAATACACCAGTAAATTTCAGCAACCAAAAGCGTACCGACAAACGCATTTGCAAAATTGAAGAGCCCTTTTCCCTTCCACAAAAAAAACTGGGCAACCGTATGCGCGACCGACCGGCCGCCCCACGTTAAATAATGCGACCACTGGGATGCCAATAAGCCGGAAACAGATGAAACCCTGGCTGCGTTTGCAGGCAGCGGGACATTCATGGCATTCCCCTGCCAGATAAAGGAATACAGATAATCATCGCCAACCCCCAGCGGGGTTAAATAATTTAAAACATATAAAAATATAAAAATTATAAGAAGCGTTAACGTTCCTCTCTCATCGGTTTTCATGTTTTTCATCATTATCTTTTTCTTTTACCATTCGAATGCCCTTAATACCATAATACCGGGCGAACGCAACATTTTTCCACTCATTTTCATCTTCTGACAATTCATAAGAAATAGTGTGAAGGGCTGTATAAAGATTTTCATTGTCTGACGGTTCTCTCATTGCTTCGACCGTAATCACAGAATCTCTCTTATCATTACTGATATTATTCACAACAGACAATAACTTTTCCACGTATACATAACCACAATAGTAATACCGAAATGAAAAGCCTGCAGTAAGAATAAAAAAAACAAGGCTTACGCAAAACAGGAGTTTCGTGGCACTTTCCTGAATAAGCAATACATTATACTCTTTCTGGATTCGCAATAGAATACCCGCCCCCACTATCAAATACAGCAGTCCGGAAAACCCGCTGCGGGGAGGAAACCCCGGTGAAAAAAGCATCACTCCGGTCATGCAGAATCCGGCTACAATTAAAATTTTAACAAGCAAAACTTCTTTTTTAATTAATGGATTGCTGTTGCTTATGTTTCTGAGTGTAAACAAAGAACGAAGCACGAAATACCATAGGAGAAACTGTAGCACATAGATCAGCATCATCATTGACAAGTGCTCCTGCAGCCCGGTCAGAAAATGCCAGCCGGACTGTGAAGAGGAGAGCCTGTTATAATTGCCCGGCGCAAGTATCAGCAACGCATAACCGGCTGCAAGCCCGATAAACCCGGAGACCATCCAGCTTTCCAGGGTATCATGCTTTTTGCAAAAATAAATAAACACCGCTAAAATCAGAATTATCCAGCAAACACTGTTTTCGTTCGTCCAGCCTGCTGCTATTCCAAAGAAAAATGCAAATACAGTACCAATCAGTTTATTATCGAACGAAGCCTTTTCGTCACAGTGATAATACTTATAAAAATAAGGCGTCAGGAAACCAAGCAAAATCACATTGGTCCACAAATAATTACATGAACCTATAATCCATAAGAATACAACGCCAAAACCGGGTGTACAGGCCCATAACAGAAAGAATATCCAGATAATGGTACGGGAATCAAACCGAAAACTGATTTTTCCCTTATTAATGCACCAATATAACTCAAAAACCAATAAAATACTGATTAATGTGTTGGCAATATTAAAAAGGGCTTTGCCCTGCCATAAAAAAAACTGCGCCAGCACATGAGCGACAGTTCTGCCGCCCCATGTAAAGTAATGTGACCACTGTGAACGGAATAAATCCTGCCAGCTTGCAACCCGGGAAACATTCTGCGGCAACGGCTCGTAGATTGACTGACCTGACCAAATGAACGAATAGACATAATCGTCCCCAAAGCTAATCGGAGACAGGAAATTAAAGATAAACATAAAAATAAAAATTGCAAAGATAACAAGCCAGCTCTTTTTATTATTCATAAGCATTTACTTCTTTCCCGCGAATATCTTATTCCCATTATATTCGCTGACGAGATAGTCCGGTCTTCTTTTAGATTCATAAAAGATACGTCCGACATATTCGCCTATAATCCCCAGGACAATCAGCTGAATGCCTCCCATAAACAAAATTATGGAGATCATCGAAGGATAGCCGGCTACCGGATCACCGAACAACAGTGTTTTCGCAATTACGAACACCAGATAAACAAAAGCTATGGTTGAAATAATGATTCCCAATATGGAAGCCAGCCGCAACGGCGCAACTGAGAAGGAGGTGATACCGTCAACTGCCAGGCCAAATAACTTTAAAAAATTCATTTTAGAATTGCCGGCCGCCCGTGGTTCCCGGTCAAACAACAACTCCTTTTTATTATAGCCTATCCAGCTGAACAAACCTTTTGTGTAGCGCTGCCGTTCCCGAAGCGAACAAAGGGCATCCACCGCCTGCCGGTCAAGAAGCCGAAAATCCCCCACGTCAGAAGGAATATCAATATCCGCAAACTTTTGCAGAATACGGTAATACCAGTGGGCGCTGGCTTCCTTAAACCAGGTTTCCCCTGCACGGCTGCGGCGGCGGGCATACACATCGTCATACCCCTTTTCCCACTCTTCAATCATCTGCGGTATCAGTTCCGGAGGATCCTGCAAATCCGCATCGATTAAAATTACTGCATCTCCCTCCGCAAAATCCAGTCCTGCCAGCATTGCATTTTCCTTGCCAAAATTGCGGGAAAGACTGAGATAAGAGACCATCGGATCATTTTTGTGCAGCTCCTGCATTTTTCCCAGAGTATTATCCCTGCTTCCGTCATTAACAAGCAAAATCTGGAATCTGTACCGGTTTAACCGGTTTATTATATCTTGCAAACGTTCATAAAGAAGATCCAGGCTGCTTTCTTCATTGTAACAGGGAACTAAAATTGTTATTAATTTCATAATCAATCCTCTTCTGTTAACTGTACGGCTTTAATATCATAATACAATGCAACATCTGTAACAATCCGCTGTCTTTCATCGCCAGAAATGCGCCCGCCAGGGGAAAAGGCAGATCATCAGATTATAAAACTACCCCAGCAAGCGGTTCCAACGTTTATTTTTATGTACTGAATACACAAGAATCATAAATCCCAGGGTTGAAAATAACGATATGTAATCTGCAACAGCAAATAAAGGCAGCCCCTTATACCATATTTTAATATTTCCGGACCCTTCAGGCAATGACAGTTGTATCATATGATTTCCGCTCTCTTCAATGTCAACTTCCCTTCCCGTGTTATCCACGGCAATATAACCCGGGAAATTGACCAGGGGCAATATAATTCTTGTTTTTTTCTTATTGCTGACACTGTAAGAAAACGATATACTGGTTCCGTTCTTGCTGTAATTGCTGATTACCCCGTCTGAAATATAACGGTTCCCCTGCTCTAAAAGTTTTTGCCTGTCAATGTCATTGTACAGATAGTCTGTATCAGAAACACTGTTTATCCTTTTCCAGACAAATTTCATTGCCGGCATGTTCCAGTCCGGTATTGAAGATATCGGTGCCAATTTAATAAATGCTGTTAAACTTGTAAGACAAACCAAAAACACGCTTAATACCAGATAACCATTTATTTTTCTTTTCTTTCCTGATAAAAACGTATGTAAACAAATCCCGCCGGGAACACAGAAACACAAAGTTGAAACACCTAAAAACCGCCAGGGGAACTGCATGGTTTGAAAAAAACGCGTGAGCCGGGGAAACATATCCCATGGGAACGAAAGATCCGCCATAAAAAGAAACAGGCAGCCGGCCAAAAAATAATATATATACATTTTTGACAACAAGAATTCTTTTTTGATCTTTATCTGAGACTTACCTGAAACTTCAACAGGTTTAGAATTCAAACTGCGCAACATTTTCGGAAGATAAAAATAAACCGCAACAAGCAGCCAGAAATTCCATGCCAGAAAGAACCGGAACAGCACAACCGTAGGCCAGCCCTGTTCAGCAAACCCATCAACAAAATCCATAGTTACCGGTATGACTTTATAAAACAATAAAAAAGGTATGATAAAATGCGCATTTAGCAGAAAAACAACAGTTATTACCCCAAAAATCCGACGCAGCTGCCTTAAAGAAATGTTTTTATAATGCACCGCCAGACAAAATATTCCAAATATCACCAATGCTACGCTGCACAGCACATGTGACTGAATAACCGCGGAAACCGCCAATATGCCCCATACATAATCTTTTACCTTAACTTTTGACTTTGCTGCTAAAATATCAATACTTGCTATTGCCAATGGCATAAAGGAAAGCCCCAACAATTCGCCTATTGCGCTTCGGATATATGCATCCATTAAGTAATAACCGGAAGAAATGTATAGCAATGCAGAAAAAAAAGCTATATTTTTTGATTTGGTTAATAATGTAAAACCATACCACGATGCAAACGTCCCCAGCAGAAACACTAAGGCAATGAATATATTAAAGCAAATTTCAACAGGCAAACCTGCCAGCTTTAATAACGCAGGTATATAGAAAAACAGACTTGGATAAAAAATACCAACCGGAGCACCCCAGAACCGTACGTCATCAGCATACATCCGGACAGGAAAAACACCGTTCTTTATTGCTTCAGCGATATTTAAGAATCTGGTAACGTGAAACACACAGTCATGACCCGGTATTATTTTCGCATCTGCTAACGGAGTAATCAAAATAAACCAGGCTGCGAACAATAAGAAAATATACAGCGGTTTTTCCCTCAAAAAATTTAAATCAAATTTACTCATTTTATGCAGACTTTTTTCCTAAAATACTGAGAATGTAAAAGCATTTAAGTATTCCATAACATATAAGCGGGGGTATTTGTTACTGCTATTCCGACCCTTTTTCCAGGATCTGCATTTCATTGATTTGTAATAACTCCGGCTGGTTTGAATCAGGGGAATTCGCGACAGAAAAACGTAAATTCAGTTTTGAAGTATTTAAAACACTTTCAGGCAGCACACATGTAAGAGTCATAGTATCTTTGTTTGTTAACCGCCATTCTCCAATTTTAATATTATTTGCATACAATCGCACATCCCTGTACGCCAACGGATTCAGCGAATGATAATCAACGGCGGACACGTAATAATTAAGCAATGGGTTGCAAACTATATTTATTATATAATTACGATTACGGTAAAAACCGTCTTCCATTTGCAAAATCAGTCCCGCTTCAGGCTGTGTGATCAGCGAAGCATACGTTGTTTCCAGATCGCCCCAGCCAAAAGTCTTATATTTGAAAGAATTTCCAAAACTTGAAAAATCTATTTTCTCTCCTATTTTATAAATCCGGTTTTCAGGTTCTTTTTTCTTAATTTCCCCTAATGACACCCATGAATCTCTGTTTTTTGCCGGCCCATCCACCATATACTTAATAAACTTCCCGGTTTTATCAGTATCTTCATAATAAAAAAATCTCTTATTATGAGTGGTCCGGGCAGTTATATAGTTGCCGGTATTATCGAAAGCAGCAAATATTCTCGGCATTAACTCAGACAAAGTATTGGAAACATGATTAATTTCTATCTGTTTATGCTCCTCCCCCCCCCGCTTCAGCAAAAACAATGGGCGCTTCCCCAATTCATGATGATAACCGTGATCCGCTACAACGGCGAAGGTTGCATTATTATAGGCATTAAGCTTTTTCATCTGGGACAGGTATTCCCTGACGATTACCAATGAACCAAGTGCCTGTTTATAGGCCGTTCCTTTTTCCCCCGGTTTCAGCGGTTCCACGTTTTCGTTATATGCATAGGGCGGGTGCACGCCGCTGAGATAATAAAACTTAAACATATTTTTATCGGTAAGGCGCAAACCTTTTTTTAATTTTTTATAAAAACCGGCATCATCATTTTCATTATAGGGCATATTATTATTGTCAAAAACTGCAGGATTTTTAATACCCGGGTTGTACCGGTAATAGATGCGTTTTAAGTAGTGGGGAGAGATTCGGAATTTAGTTACTTCACCGAAACTTTCGGCAACTTCGTCTTTCATCACTACCTGTTCCTCGATCAGGTTGTCTACAGGCGCTTTCCGGTCCACATAGTTCCCGCTTGTATAAAGATCTATATTATAATTCAGATCTTTTAATTTTTTATAATACGGATTGTTGCCCCATGCTTTAGCTAAATACTCCGGGAACCTTGTCGCAGGGTCATATAACTGCCCTGTCAGAATTTCGGGAAGTGAAAAGTCTGTAAAGCCAAACGAAGATGTCGTATCATCATAAAACGTAAAATCTTTTAAGTCTGCAACAGCCTCCGGATTTTTTTGCATGATATCTTCGAAGATACTTGCGTCAAACGCGTCTATCAGGAAAATGACAATGTTATCTTTACCCGAAACGGTATACAAATCTTTTGCAGTTAAAATACCCGCTTTTCCATTCTCCAATATGATATTTTTTTGAATTGGATTATTCTTTAGCGTTATTACCAGGACAACACACTGAACGGCAATAATGATAAATGAAATCGGTTTAATATATTTCTTGATTTTATCCGTGTTAAACTTCAAATATCTAAAACAGATAAACGCCGCACCCAGACAAACCAGCCAGATAAAGGCGTTAAATAAACCGGACAGCGCATATTTCTCCCAATCTATCTCATGCCCGTCAAACAGTCCATAATCAATAGCAATAATGTAGCTTTGGACGAACACACCGAATAACAAACCGGTTAATAATGAAAGGTAAATACCGCTTACTTTTTTACGCCGGCAAAGAATATAAGCCAAAATAAGAATAACAAAATACTTTACGGTATCTGCAAGAAAATATTTTAAAATATCTTTGTAATCAAACCACAACTGGTTCGCGTTTCTTATATAGATTTCAGTCGGAATCAGAAAACCCACCGTTAACGATAAAGCTATTATGATATGAAAGGCTGATTCATTTTCTTCAGCATAACTGCCAATCCACTGTAACTTTTCTTCAAAAACGTTAAATAATAATGACCATAAAAGATTACTTGTCCAAAAAATCAGAAGCGCAGAAGGAGCAGCATACAGTAAAACTAAAAACACCAAACCGATGATGACGGACTGAAACCGTTCTTTTTTGCTGATATCAGGCATTACAAACGCATAAGCAACCGTTACCAGCGTCATGACAAACGGAAGCAAATTGATGCCTCCCAGTAGCTGGTCCGGTGTACCGAGATTTTTAATGACACCCCATGAAACACCCCGGATGTCCGGTAATCCCGACAACATATAATACGCTGTCGCAAGGAAAGGCAACTGAAGCAGTACACCTGTTACGGATCGCATAGCGTAAAGCGGATGATATGCATACCGATGGTATAACCGTTTCAGTTTTTCATACTGCTCCTGACCGGAATAATTCAGTTTTATTTCCTTAATCTGCGGTGCAAGGATGGCTTGCAGCTTTCGTTCTTTACGTTGAAGTTGTTGTGCCTTTTTGTTGAAAGGCAAAAGAATCAAAAACGTAATAAACGAAAGCAAAACTAACGAAATACCGTAATTACCTGTTAAACTAACGATAAACAAATATAAGGCTTTATAAATTATAATAAACGGACTCACTAACTGTAACATAGACTTATTTCCCGTTTTCCTGCGTTCTCACCGATTGCAATGTCAAGTTCGTATTAATTATATACTCTGCAATTGCTTTACCCGAATTGCAAAGATTATACAGATATTTATTTTGAAATGCTTTAATGGCATCATTATCTTTTTCCCGTAAAATTTTCATTATAATAACATCCAGCTGCGCAAATTCATCTTGTTTAAGCGTATAACCGTACCCAATTTCCCTAAAGGCTTCTTCCACCCAGGGCTTTTCCATATCAGCAATCTCATACCCGTCCAAAGTTTCCTTTGGAATTGGAATAGGTAAGGTAATGAACGGTTTTTGGCATACAAGGGCAAAATCATATCTAATGGCAGAAACATCAGAAATCAAAATGTCCGCAGCCTGAAGGGAAGCTGAATTATCCGGATTTAAATCCCATGTAATATTTTTATATTTATCTAATTTTTTCTTTATATTTTGTAACAGGTCTTTTTCTACTTTCCATGATTGCGGATGAGGCCGCATTATCAAATTAAATTGCTTTTTTGCAAGCAGTTCAATAAAACCGCTGTCATAATAATTTAAAAAACCTTTTTTACCCCAAGAAGGTGCAAGCAGTACAGTAACTTCGTTTTCTTTCTGAAACTGTTTATCAACAGCAGGAGTCACTCTTTTCAGCAGTTCATCTATATAAGGCAAACCGGCGGGCACCAATTCTTTCGCCGACAAATTACGTACTTTTTCTAATGCCCGGATACTGAGTTCCTCTATTTTTCCGACCAATAAAACAACATCATAATAATCCAGTGAGTATCTGTGGAAGAATGAACAATCATCAAAGGCATGGGAAACAAATACCAATTTCTTTATTCGCTCAGAGCGTGTTATAGGATAGCCCGGTGTACCAATATTAGGAGTAGTAGATAATACTATATTTGCTGTTAAATTAGATACTTTATAATAAGCTACACTTCCTTCACCAATATAACGATTATCCATGTTTTGATCGTCAATCTGCAAACAAGGATCTTCAATATCCATAGTAAAATACGAAAACGATTGCTTCATTTCAATTAAATTATCTACTATCGGTTTAAATACATGCCAGTAAGCTTTTCCCTCACTAAAAATTACGATTGAATTATTACCGTGGCTAATGCTCTCCTTTAAAGTTTGCCGGTTTCCCGTCAGTTTATAAAATAATCCTTTTACAAAATACAAAGCAGCTCCGGCCAAACTAAGCATCACATATATCAATGCATTGCCAGTTCCGGGATCAAGGTAAGCATATGCTGTGGATGGCACAAAAAAACAAATTACAAGAAAAATATATATTACTAAAAATCTTATATCCATAAAAACAACTCCTGTTCGTTGATCCTTTTCGATGCATCATGGAGCAGTACCGAACACGAAATCACCTCATTTAGTATTCATAATGCAACGCTGTCTTTTTTTATGTCTACCACTTCGCCTGTAAAACGACTCATTAAAGTTAACAACGCTTTTTCGGCTACCGTTTCCGGATTAAGCAAGGTTTCCGGCGGTTCAATGCCAAAGGCTGCGGTCCGCATCGGCGTATGGGTACGTTGCGGATTTATACAGTTCACACGTATGTGATCTTGTTCCCATTCTTCTGCCAACGCCTGCACAAAATTAACCACAGCAGCTTTTGTAGATGAATATAAACAATAAAATGCTCTTCCCATTGTATAAGAACTGGAAGTAAAATGCAATAACATTCCATGGGACTTTGACAAATATGGATACGCAGCTACTGAAACATTAACTACACCTTTATAATTAATGTCAATAAGTTCATTAATCTCATCGTAACTTACATGAATCAACGGTTCTTTATTCAAAACAGCTGCCGTATTGACAATATAGTCTATTCTGTTTTCGATTTTACGCACCTTATCCAATGCCGATTTCACACTTGTATAATCTGTCACATCAATTTTATTTAAACTTCGTGAAAATGCATACGCATGCGCGCCATTCTGTTGCGCGAGTTCAATCATCTTTTTTCCAATACCTGAATTGCCGCCAAACACTACCAGTACTTTTCCTTTCAATTGATCCAGGCACAAATCTCCATCCAATCTTGTAGTTTTTAATTGAAACAGCTTATCTATCAGATATACATCTTCCGGATACGTTAATTTTGTATTTCTCTCTTCACCATCAACCACAAAAACTTTTACTTCCGGCAAATACTTTATTACGATTCCACAATCATCTGTAACATGGAAATCCGAATCCAACAATGCTTTTTCATATGCTTTCTTGATAACCTTTAACTTAAATGCCTGTGGGGTTTGCCCTCTTCGCAGTAAATTTCGATTAGGAATATCAGATATCAACTTTTCATTTTCCTCTAATTCAATAATGGTGTCTGCTGACGGTATAGCTACGTCAACTGCATCATAAATACGCAACGCATCTATTACGTCATCAATAATTTTCGTACTAAGCAAGGGACGGACAGAATCATGAAAAATAAGATTTATATTGCCCTTATCTTCTTTTTCATACGCTTTAATGGCGGAAAGACTGGATTGATAACGTTCCTTACCGCCATTAAGAATTTTCTTTACTTTGGTCCATTTATTTTTAATGATCATTGTTTCTACATCAGTAAAATAACCTTTTCTAACAACAATAGCAATTTCATCTATTGAAGAGTGCTTTTGGAAGATGGAAACAGTATGCTCTAAAACAGTTTTTCCAGCCACTTTTAAAAATTGTTTAGGTTTATCCCAACCGAGTCTGGCGCCAGTTCCGCCTGCTAAAATTACCGCTACGTTTTTCATTAGCTTAACACCTCGCGTAACAATCTTTCATCCACATAAAAACTGCAAAACCTGCTTTTAAAAATTACAAAAAAATGTGTTTTGCCTTAATAAATGCTTTAACTGAATACACCAGAGCAACCGCTGTAAGCATGGGAATTGCAAATTGATAATTCAACAACTCGCTTATTGGGCAACGGTAAACAAAAAATAACATAATTAAGCAGCAAAAAATAACCACTTTATCCGTCCCGATAGGTTCTTTTAATATAACATTAAAAAAAGTTATTGTAAAAGGTATAAAATACAATACATTATATCGATAAGAGACTAATGGCATAATCAGTAATACAAGTGTTATATTCAAAATCTTTTTCCATTGTTCTTTAAGTTGAAGCAATCCTAACATTAGTATTAAAGAAACTTCTCCGCTTACCAGCATTAAAATAGAATAGGTCCATTTGCTGATAAAATAATCATTTCCAAAAACCAGTCTTGCAAACTTAATATAACTTGGTATTAATCCGGTACCAGTCACACTCGCATCAACCACACGATATAAAAACCAAAGTTTAATATTACTAATCATTAGTGGCAGGTTTTGTAAACCGTCTTTAAAAAAGAAAAAAGGAACAATTAATAAAAGAAACATATATAATATCAAACGCACCAAAGCTCCCCAGTCCTTTTTCAAAACTAACAAAAGACTAAAGATAGCCGGAGATATTTTGATTCCGGTAGAAATAGCCAGACAAATAAGCGCTATTTCTTTTTTCCACTTGCAAGAAGAATCATAATAAAACATAAAAACAGAAACCGTCAGTATTGCAATAATTAAAATGTTTCCCCTCTCTATTACCCATAACATTGGATACGATAAACATAATGCAAGTCCAGTCATCGCTATATCAGGATAGGCATATTTTTGAGAAATGTTTGAGATACACACAGTATAAATCAATATTATCGAAATCAGCAATGCTAACATAAACAACATTGTCCAAAGAGGTTGATAATAATACGATAAGTATCCGCTCAAAGGATATGTAAACGTTTCAGTAGTATCGCCGCTTGCATAAGCTAAAATATAAAAAAAGACATATGCCAGAGGCGGGTAATTATGATTCCATGAACCATTGACCTCATTACGATATGGATCCAATTCTCTCACAAATCCGGTCGTATATGTGGCATCCCCTAAAAATTCTCCCATTCGGGTATAAAAACAATCCAACTGCTGCCCCTGTGGGTTTAATACAATAGAGATAAGCCAGGCTACAAAAGAGAATATTATGATTAACCAAAACACCCTAAGGTAATACTTTGCTTTCATATAAAATTTGTATGATGCATTCAGAAGCTGTCACCATACTTTTCCTTTCTTAAAATATTGTCATTTGTGACATATTAAATCTGCCAGATCACACTATTTATCAACAAAATACCAACCCGTTTTATCACCTTTGACAAGCCAACATAATCTCCTGCCACTTGAAAATTTACAAGCAATATTGTAATCATAAATAAAAACTGTATATTTCTTGAATCTCAAGACTTTGATTGGTTCTCCCAAGTCATTTTTTACAAACACATGTGTTGTAAAACTATTTTTAATCTGATAATCAGTCAAAAGCAAAAAGCTTTTTCCCACATAATAATCTGGTTCGTAAAACCGTTTGGAGGTTAACCAATAATGCGGTCTTATCTTTCCCTCATCCAATGTTATGCCTCTAACCCTAACTTTATTATTTGATAACACGGAATACTCTTCGGAATTACCAAAAGTCGCATAGCCATACTGCAAATCATTTTCTATCAAAAAGTCCGTAACTCCTTTAATACCATTTGCATAATCCCCAAATTCCTGATTTAAAAGGGAATCTTTATTACAATAAAAATAGTAAAAATTATTCACCAATACATAAACCAAAACACAAAGTATTCCTAAAGACACATATCTTTTTGTATATGTATTCAAAAAATAACTTCCCATAACTGCAAACAGCAAAATATTATTATTATAAACAGGAATCAAATATTTGTTTCCAGCAACTGCCGTACCTGTAAAAAACACCACTAACAAATAAACGGAGGAACTAATCAAGGAAAAAAGAATAATAAATTTACAGGTTTCCGATTTCACAGAATTATACTTTTTAATTGCAATTACCGGCACAAAAAAAATAAAAACAACAGAAAAATAAAGATTAATATAATTTATGAAACCATTGCCGCTAAACCTTGCAATAGATATTCCATTCAATTCAAATAAACCATTGATAATGTTTATAAAGCTTTTTCCATAATCATTAAACAATGGCACTTCTCTGGTAGCCTCCGCAGCACCATAAATATTTGCCATAACAATATAAAATACAAAAGCAAGCAAAACACCTATTAGCATAGTACGTGCACAGGCATTACAGAACATTATATATTTTAATGAACTTGATCTCCCCGTTTTTAAATAAATATATAAAGCATATGTTATAAAGCCAGGAATACCCCAAATTAAAAGGTTACGTACATCTCCTAAATTTGCCCCTACATATAGAAATAATAACGCCATCAAGTACTTTGTATTATAAAAATTATCCGTTACTATTCTATTCATCGTTAAATGGAATAACAACAGATATAGTAAATAAGTTATATATGCACCTTGATGAAAATGTAATGGAACAGTACTTGCCGTAACATAGAAAACAGAAAGAAGACTACTTGCAAAAAAAAAACCAACCAAATTCCTTTCTCTGCCCCCCACAAACAATTTATATAAAACAAAAAGAACAAAACACCATAGCAACAGAATAGCCGATTGTCTGGCTAATACTAAATTATCTGTTAAAAACAGAAAAGGAATTACAAGTAAATTAGGTGTTAAAACAAATAGACATGTAGAGTAATACATTCCATCAGGAAACAAGGATTTTGTTCTGATCTGTTCCTGTGCCAATGTCACATAAAAGGCTGAATCAGTCTCAAAGTTAAATTGCATCAGAAATAAAATATTAAAAGCTACAGTAAGTAAAATTAGAATCCACAATGCCTTACTGATTTTATCCAATTTGTATTCAGCCTCCAAAAAACTTATGATCAAATTAATAATATCGGCTAATACGATTCTTTACATTTTATCGGACATTAAACAACGATAGATAATATTGACCAACATAATATTAACCGAAACCAGAATAAATTATAATACCACTAATAATGAAGACTATCGCAACAATCTTGCGCAAAGTAATTTGTTCCTTAAAAAAATAAACTCCAAATATCGTTATATAAAGATAACTTGTTGATTCCAATACCGCTCCCATGGAAAGCGGAATTCCTCTATAAGCGTATACAGATAAGAACGTAGCTAAAACAAATGTAATATAAGCTATAATAACATATTTGTTAAGATATTCATCTTTCACGCTGCAATGCTCTTTCATTGCAGCTTTTTTTAATAGAACGTGAGCTGCCGAGCTAATTAAAGTCCCAATTAAAATGAAAGAAGCATAAAAACAAACATTATCATTCATCTGCCAAACTCTTGCCCGAATAAGAAAACAATACAATTCCCGCAACGATAAAACCGGTGCCTATCAGTTTTCCTGCCGTTATGTTTTCATTAAATACTAAATTACCCCATACAAGACCCCATACAACAGTGATCGCCTTATTTGCAAAAGCCGTTGATAAAGGTAAAACTTTAATTATCTGCTGCCAACCAAAAGCATATATTACTAAGATCAAGAGCGTTAAAAAATAATAAAGTAAAAAATCAAAACTTAAAAAGCTCTCTAAAGCAGCCTTTTTACTGCAGATACCGCTAAATGAATATATAATTAAAATAATATGAAGCAACAAAAATACTACATTCTTAAACAAGCATCTCATTCCTTTGCAAGCTTTTATGTCTATTAAGGGTTTTAGCATTAATCTTAATTGCGTTTAATCATTCTTATCAAAATTAAGTTTTTCAGCAACAACATATAAAGGTCTATTCTTAACTTCATTAAAAATATTTCCAATATAAAGACCCAAAATTCCTATAGCAAACATTAACAGGCCGCCAACGAGATATATTGAGGCAACAATTGTCGTCCAACCTTCAGGTATCTCCATCCCAATCAAAAATCTAATTGTCAAAAATATTATATATAGCAATGATAAAAAAGAAAGAATAAAGCCTATGCCCGCAGAAAATCTCAACGGCTTATTCGATTGCGAAGTAATGCAATCAAACGCAAAAATAACTTTTTTCCAAAAATTATAGGATGATTTTCCTCCATATCGCTTGTCAGCAGGTGCGTCTATAGCAGTTTGCTTAAAACCTAACCATTTTATAAATAGCATATAAGCCCTGCCATGCTCCCTCATCCGACAATAGTTCTCTACAACAATACGTTTAGATATGCTAAAATTGCAAATGGTATAGTCAGTCTGTTCTTCTGCAAAATAATCATACACTCTATAAAAAAATCTGGAAAAAAACTTTGTAATCACCGTATCTTTTCTATCTATACGGCGGGCAAAAACAACATCATATCCTTCCTGAGCCTTCTCATACAAACACTTTATAAATTCTGGTCTGTCTTGCAAATCACAATCCATTACTACAATCCATTCACCGCAACAATTATCTAATCCAGCCGTAATTGCTTTTGCCTGGCCAAAATTACGTGAAAAACGTATAGATTTTACCCGATAATCGGAAGAACAAATATCTTTAATAACTTCCCAAGAATTCTCCGGACAACAATCATCAACTAAAATAATTTCAAAACCAACTTTCATTAATTCTAAAGTTTTGCATAATCTGTAATGTAATTCATGCAATGCTCTTTTACATCCATAAACGGGTATAACAACTGAAATTTCTATCATTATCTTGCTCCGGCTAAAAATCAATTAATTAAAGACATAAAAATGACGTCTTTTCGTTTTCCATTAATACAGACCATGTCTCTTGCAATGCCTTCTATTATAAAACCAACACCCAAATAAGTCTTTTGTGCCAAGATATTATCTTTAAAAACTCTTAGGTAAACACGATGAAGCCCCAATGAAAAGCAAAGAGGAATAAACGTTTTAATTGCAAGCTTTCCATATCCTTTGGCGATATATTCTTTTTCACCAATAAAAATCCCCAACTCACCACTTTCATTTTGCAAATCAATATTATGTATATAAATAGAGCCTATCGGGAAATTTGACTCATCAACTTCTATGATGTATTGAATGGCCTTTCCAACATATACATTATTGTGCAGCCAGTTTATATGTATTTCCTCAGTTAATAATTGACGAAAAATAAAATTTGATCTTACGCTCTCAGAATTTCTCCAACGCAAAATATTATTCGTGTCGCTATCTTGGACAGGGCGCAATTTAATTTTCAGGGCACCTTGCTCAGAGTAAAGTGTTTTTAAGTAATCTTTTACTATTTTTTTCATGTAATTTATCCTAAACCGTTAGCATATTAATTATCTTTTATGCTCTATAAAAATCATTTATACTTCTAATTACTTTATTACAATCAACCACAGATAATCCATGGTATAAAGGCAGTCTCACTAATCTTTCACTTTCTTTAGTAGTGTAAACATCTTTATCATGAAATCTTCCATACTTTATACCAGCAGGCGACGAATGGAGTGGGATATAATGGAACACTGCTAATATTTCTTTTTTCTTCAGGTGTTCTATTAACCTTGTTCTCTCTTCCAAATTCTTAGCTTTAATGTAAAACATATGGGCGTTATGTTCGCACTCACTTGGAATATTAGGTAGTCCAATATAGTTCTGGTCCTCTAATGGCTTCAACAATTCATAATACATATTCCAGCTACGCATGCGATCTTGTTCAATTACGTCAACAGCCAACAATTGCCCCCATAAATAAGCAGCATTTAACTCGCTAGGCAAATAGCTGTCACCAAAATCTACCCAAGTGTACTTATCAACCTGTCCTCTAAAAAATTTAGAACGATTTGTACCCTTCTCCCTTAATATTTCTGCACGCTCATTGTATTCCGGATGATTGATGACTAAGGCACCTCCCTCACCCATGGACAGGTTTTTTGTCTCATGAAATGAATAACAACCAAAATCACCTATCGTTCCCAAGTATCTTCCTTTGTATTTACTAGTAACCCCTTGGGCCGCATCTTCAACAACTTTCAGTCCGTATCTATGTGCAATTGCCATAATGGTATCCATTTCGCAAGCCACACCTGCATAATGAACAACCATAATCACTTTCGTCTTTTCCGTAATTGCAGCTTCAATTTTAGTTTCGTCAATATTCATAGTATCTGGCCGGATATCTACAAACACTAATCTTGCCCCAGCTAATACAGCAGCTGTCGCTGTACTGGAAAATGTATAGCTTGGCAGGATCACTTCATCACCGGGGCGCAAATCACAGAGCAACATTGCCATGTCTAACGCACTGGTTCCACTGGTAGTAAGCAACACTTTTTGAGCATGAAAATGCTCCTCTAGCCATTTTTGACACTTTTTAGTGAAGTTACCATCACCGCTGATTTTATGTGAAGCAATTGCTTCCTGCATATATTTTAATTCTGTGCCTATAAAAGGCGGTACATTGAAGCTGATCATTTGTAGTTTCCTCATGTTTGCAATTTTATTAGACGTATCAGTAAAGCTTATTTATCGTTTTATACTATGCTTCCTTATGTAGTTTTAAGATAATATATTTTAAGAGCTCATGATAGAATTACTGATTAATTCTTCATTACTAATTCCTATTATTCTATGCATTTTTGTTCAGTTGTTAATTCTAAACAATCGCAATTCTTTTTCAAAATGTTCTGAATTTAAAGCAAGCAGACAAAACCTACTGTTATAGCCCCTAATTTTTGTGCGCACCCCCTCACGGACAAACCGTCACAGCAGCGACACCTAAAATCTATTATAGAAGCAATAACTATATACGTAAAGTATTCAATCAAATTCTTACTATACTTTTTCTTTAATTATTGCTTTTTTTAACAGATTGACTAGTCACTTTCTGCTCCTCGTCTTCCCCATCAGCCTCAGTATCTCCAGATACAGCCAGATCAGTGTCACGGTCAGGCCAAATGCATAATAGGGTTCATATTTTGCATCCACACCCATTTCCACTGCCCGGGTCACCATTTCATAATCGGCAAACAGGCGCATGGTGGCGATACATATTATAATGATGCTGACAATAATACCAGCCTTTGAGTTTTCATGCAGCAGGGGCACGTTGGTATCAAAGGCAAACCAGACCACCATGTCAATCAGGTAAATAGTGGCAATGCCTGCTGTCAGGGTGAATACGATTTTCATAAATTTATCGGTTACTTTCACCAGACCTGTGCCATACAGCACGGCGCAGGCAAAGGCGATGCCGAAGGTACATGTGGCGGCTTCCATGACGATACCCGGGTAGCGGGTCTCCAGCAGCATAGAGTACACACCGATCAGAAATCCTTCCAAAATTGCGTATATTGGTCCCAGTATACTGGCCCATTTGGGGAAAAAGCTGGTTAGCAGACCGACGCCAAGTCCGGCAAAACTCAGCACAATGATATGGGGCGCAAACAGTTCCGGGTGCTGCCAGGCCATCATCGCGGCAGAAACAACAAATCCCAGATACAACAAGGTAATCAAAGCAATGCCCTGGACGGTAGCGCCGGTTCCGCGCAGAGCGGTAGTGTTTCTTGTCAGTACAGGATTAGTCATGGCAGAACTCCTTTACTATTATTCTTTACCTGTTATTATAGCATAAACAAGCTAAAAATGCAGTTTTACCAGCCGAAGCCTTATAGATAGAAGAAGCCCCCGCACATAATGTGCGGGGGCTTCCTTCTAACCGGCAACAATCTATCCTCCCGGGCCGCTTCCAGCCAAGTACTTTCGACGCGTGAGAGCTTAACTGCTGTGTTCGGGATGGGAACAGGTGGGACCTCTCAGCCATCGTCA
>JAEEGJ010006126.1_pt1 | contig 36537 bp, 34 predicted proteins | sample 8958761 | NCBI WGS metagenome assembly JAEEGJ01 (sample SAMN16246546, study PRJNA631951) | gut metagenome | biome: gut microbiome; feature: rumen; material: RS-attached | host: Bos | place: Iran: Karaj | collected 2018-10
TGTTTAAGAACAAAGTCAGGACGCTATTCAATGCGTATGTGGCTGTTTCCTACACGGCCTTTGCGTTCATACAGAACATCGCTGTTACCGATCAGTATGGATTCAGCGTGGTGACCATCAATTTTGCCATGTTCCTGTTTGTGGCATACGTCTGGATTAGGGAGACGTTTAGCCCTGATAACAGCTATGAGTTCAAGCCGTTCCAATGGAAATATGTTTGGATGATCGTGCTTGCCTTGTTCGCTTTTTATTGTCCATTTACCAACCATGGAGAAATGGACTGGAGTTTGGCGCATTTCTTCGCAAGGAACACGGCAACGGCTTTCTGCCTGACGACACCTTTGTTCCTGACGATATTGACGTTGAACCTGCCTAATGTGAACATCGTAACCTACCGAATCACAGCCATCATCGGCGTTATCATCGGGCTGTATAATATGATGAACTTCCTCAACCCGCACACGGTCTTTCTTGGCGTGATTCATTTGCCGCTGCTGATCATCTCGCTGTACAGTGCTATTCTGAGTTATGGATTAAAAAGAAAAGCATGATGACTATCGATACATCCAACCTATGTTCACACCTGTGGAAGAAGCTGTTCGAAGAGGACGGCGAATACCACCGTCTTTGGATGACGGTTCAGGACGATCCGGAACTGACCGCCGTGGTTCGCTCACGCCAGCTACACATCTACCGCAACGACAAAAAGGTCCTGGTGTTGGCTGGGAAGTCCGCTCCAAAAATCATCAGGGAAGATCGGATTTGCGAGTTGTTATCCGAGAACTAGAGTTGCGTTTACTACTCGCTTTTGTTCCAGGAAGACGAATAGTAAGTGGTTACTGGTAGGGGAATGGCTTGCCTTTGTGACGGTATTTCTTTGTTTATAAAAAATAAAATTAAAAAAAATATATTTTTATTGTCTATGAACAAAGAAATTTATATCTTTGTGGTTGAAAAACGACAAAGAAAATGGAAGTTCTCACCAGAAAACACTATGCCGATATTGTCGATTCTTGGATAGGCAAAGGCAATATCATTGCCCTAACCGGCTCACGTCGTGTCGGCAAAAGTTTTATCCTTAAAGACTTCATACAGCGCCATAAAGAAGAGCCCGATGCCAATATGATTTTTATTGACAAGGAGAAGAAAGCTTTCAAGGATATTAAAAACAAAGACGATCTTGATAAGTGGATTGAGGCGCGGTTTGTCCCTGACAAGCACAACTACATTCTTTTGGATGAGGTCCAAGAAATAGAGCGATTCGAGGAAAGTATATGCAACTGGTACACGGAAGAAAGCACAGACGTCATTATTACCGGGAGCAATTCCAAGACGCTCTCCGGAGACCTGGCTACTTTGATTGCAGGCCGCCATGTGGAGGTGCGTGTCCATCCGCTAACCTACGCTGAGTTTTTGGAATTTCATGACCTTCCTGATAGTGACGACAGCCTCATGACTTATCTGACATACGGCGGCCTTCCAGGGCTCAGGAAAGTAGGCCTTGACAGCGATGAACAAGTTTGGGCTTACCTCACGAGCGTTTTCAATACCATTGTGCTTAAGGACATTGTCGAACGCCATGATATCCGTAACATTCCGTTTTTGAACAATCTCATTGCCTTTTATGCCGATACAACCGGTAAACTGACCTCTGCCAACAGCATAGCCAAATACATGAAATCGCAGCAACAGAACGTTTCTACCAATCTTATCCTTCTCTATAGAGGGTTTCTGGCGGAGGCCTTTCTGATTGATGTTGTCCCTCGATACGATATTCACGGGAAAAAGATTTTTGAGTCCAACGAAAAAGTCTATTGGGATGATTTGGGACTCCGGAACCTCAAAGCTGAGGGTGGGATGGATGCCTATATTGAGAAGGTGATGGAAAATGCTGTTTACAAGCATCTCTGTTTTCTCGGCTACGAAGTGAAGGTGGGCGTGCTGAACGCTGGAGAAGTGGATTTTGTCTGTACCAAGCCTGGCAAGACCGTATATGTTCAGGTGAGTTATGTCATCGCAGAGGAATCCACACGTAAACGTGAATTTGGCCCTCTGGAGAAAATCCATGACAACCATCCGAAATATGTCATTAGTGCCACGCCATTGTTGACTTCGAGAGATGAAAATGGAATCATCCATCTTTCCTTGAGAAAATTCTTTATGGAGGGAATATAGACAGACTGAATCGATACGAACAAAATGGCACATCTACAATAGGAATATAAACCATGAAAGACAAGAAAACAAAAAAACACATCGTGCGCTGGATATTGCTTGCGCTGTTTGTAGTGACGCTTGTGATGGCATGTATTTTCTCGCATTTCGGGGGTTTCGGAACGGGGAAATGCGCCGACACCGAAGCGTTTGCGAAATATGCCGGAAAGATTTCGGACATTTCCGTTCCTGCACAGGCACGGGTCATTGGGCTGGGAGAGGCCACACACGGCAACATCGAGTTCCAGCAACTCAAATTGGAGGTTTTCAAGGTGATGGTCGAAAAATACGGCGTGCGTGCCTTTGCCCTTGAAGGCGACTACGGTGGTTGCGAGGTAGTGAACCGGTATATCCATGGTGGAAGTGGAACGGCACAGGAAGCGGCGGCAGCCATCGGTTTCCCCATCTACCAGACGGAGCAAATGGAACAACTGATTTCGTGGATGCGCGAGTACAACACCATGGCAAGCGCGGACGACCAGCTTTGCTTCTATGGCTTTGACATGCAGCGCTATGAAAAGAACTGCCATTTTTTGCTTGAAGTCGCAAGAGAACTTGGCATGTCCGTTTCTGAATTGGAGCAAATCTGGGACGATGAAAAGGGGTGTTTTTCCGAAACATACGATTCTGGGCAGTGGACAAAAGTCCTTGAGGATGTAAAACGTGAATTGCAGCAATGCGACGCCCCCCAAGCGGTTCAAGCCGTGCATTTTGCCGACATCCTGCTCCAAAACCAGGAGATCGGGAAGGTGATGGATTCCATGGCTAATGGGATTGTGCTGCGCGACAGGTACATGGCCGACAATGTGTATTGGGTCCTTGACCAGGAAGCGGCGCGCGGTAATCATCGCATTTTCGTTTCCGCCCACAACGGCCATATCGAGAAGCGTCACGAATACGGGACTTCAGGAAAAGCCATGGGAAACCTGCTTGCCAACGAACTTGGCGAGGGCTACTTTGCCATCGGCACCGATTTCTTCAAGGCACGAGTTAGTTTGCCCAAAGGAGAAAGTCATATCAACAGAAGCAATCATACCTTCTATTCCTACAATCCGTTGGCCAAGGCCTCAAAAAAATGCGGTTATGGGATGAGCTGGCTCGATTTCTCGAGAATCCCCGACGATTCCCCACTCAAACAAATGGTCACGGGCTACCTTTGGATGGGTTCTGTGGGCGAAGGTTACTCCCCGCTCATGGCCATCATGCCGATGGCTTACCGCGTATGGAGTTCGCCTGCCGAGCTTTACGACGGGATGATATTCGTTTCAAAAGCGCAGCCAATCGTGGTACGCAAAGATGTTCTTGAGTGAAGCCGCTGCGGGTGCCAGAGGCACATTGTCCACATTATTGTCCATATAAGGTTTTCGTTTCGGAACGGATAATGCGCTATTTTTGCGGTCGATTTGATATGGAAGAGTAAGGTTCTTACAGGTTTAAAATCACATCGTTATGGAAATATCAAATTGGTTTAAGGGATTCGAGAAAGGCGTTGCACAGCTTTCACCAGAACAACGGTCAGTTTTCTTCGCGGAATGCGGAAAGAACTGTGTGAAAGGTGGTACGCTTTCGGTTTACCAAAAACTCTATGAGGACGCTAAAGGTGACATGGATGTTTTCTTTGAGATGGCCAATGATTTGCCAGGAGTGAAAGGTGAGGTTGTCGAAAAAGGTCGTGTCTATCGGCTGGTTTTTTTGGAATGCACTTGTGAATTGTGCAAAAAAGGATATGTCACAACACCTTTGCTCTGTGAATGTTCGCGCCAAAGCGTGATGTATTCGATGCAAAGTTTGTGGAAAGGCAAAAACTTCAACGTAACGCTTTGTCACTCCATCTTGGGTGGGGGAGCGGATTGTGAAATGAGAATAGAAGTTGAAAAATAAACTCAAAAAGATGAAGACACTGAAATTGATAACGCTTACCGCTGCATTGCTGATGACGGTTTCAGCATTGGCTCAAAACCAAAACCTGGTCGGCCACATCACCGATGAAAACGGCGAACCTATGCCTTTCGTGAATGTGATGCTGCTTTCGCTTCCCGACTCGACCTTTGTGCAAGGAACGGTGACCGATGAGCAAGGTTCATTCAATTTGCCGACCGACAAAAGAGACGGCCTGCTGAAAGTGTCGTGCGTGGGCTACCAAACCCAATTTGCAAAGCCTACAAACGGCCTGACCATCCAGATGACGATGGATGCTCAACTCCTCGGCGAGGTGGTTGTGAAGAGCCAGTTACCCCAAACGCGGCTGACAGGTAACTCGATGATTACCACCATCCAAGGTTCGGTGCTTGAGGATTCGGGGACGGCACAAGAGATGCTGACCAAAGTGCCTGGAATGACGGGCAGCGAGGACGGCCTTGAGGTCTTGGGCAAAGGCGCACCGATTATCTATATCAACGGGCGGCTGATGCGCGACGACACTGAACTGCGCCGCCTGCGCAGCGACGACATCCGCGATGTGGAAGTCATCAACAACCCGGGAGCGCAATACGATGCCACGGTGAGGGCCGTGGTCCGCATCCGTACCAAGAAACAACAAGGTGATGGCCTCAGCCTCGACCTGAACCTGACCGATGACCAAGACTTGCAGTACGGTTGCAACACGCCCCGCGGAAAACTCGGCTTGAACTACCGCAAAAACGGGGTCGATGTGTTCGGCTCGGTGTATTATAGGCATACGGACTACCGCCAATACAGCAGTTTGGAGGAAATCGCCAACACCACCAAGGTGTTCCGTCAGGCAGGTCCTTACACCATGACTTGGAAAAACGACCAACTCGTTTATACCGCTGGCGCCAACTGGCAAGTCTCCGACAACCATTCCTTAGGCATCCGTGCCGACCTGACGCATTATCTCGGCGGCGAGAACAAGGTCATTTATGATGAGGATGTCTTCGAAAACGACGTCTTCCTCGATCATCTCTATAGCGTGCAGACCAGCAAGGAAACCAAGCCGCTCGGCATCCTCACCAACGCCTATTACAACGGCACAGCGGGCAAACTCGGCATCGACTTCAATTTCGACTTCCTGAACACAGCCACCAACACCGATCGCGAAAACGTGGAGCAAAGCCTGATAGAAGATGACTTTGTCCGAAGTAGGTCGGGAGCGGAAAGTAGGCTCTATGCCTCCAAGTTGGTGCTTTCCTATCCCGTTTGGAAAGGCAGCATCGAGGCAGGTACGGAGATGACCTTCGCCCAGCGTCACAATACCTATTGGATTGACAAGCAGACCATTGCCAACACCGATGCCGACATTATGGAAAACAACATCGCGGCCTTTACGCAATACGCCTGCGACTTCGGGATATGGGGACAAGCCAGCGTGGGGATGCGTTACGAGCACACCTTATTGGACTATAGGGATGTGACCAACAGCGACTTCTTGTATCGCCCGCAGGACGAGTTCTTCCCGACGGCTTCCTACGCTGTTGCCTTGGGTAAGGTGGAGCTGGGCCTGTCGTATGGCATCAAGACCAACCGTCCGAGTTTCTTCGCGATGAACGATGCCGTCACTTACATCAGCCGCTATTCGATGCAGGCGGGCAACTCGCAACTGCTCAATGAACGTATTCAGGATCTTACGCTGAATGTGGGCTACCAATGGCTCGCGTTCACGGCTTCCTACGGGCATTGCAAGAACCCCATCACGCAGTGGGCCTACCTCACCGATGGCGATGCCGCACTCATCAAGCATATCAACCTTGACAAACCTGTGAATACCATCGGAGCCTATATTTCGGCGACGCCAAGAGCGGGTATTTGGTCGCTTAACGCCACCGCAGGCGTGGAGAAACAAGACCTTTGGCTCGATCTTGAGGACATCCATGTTCCGGAAGGTACACGCAGGGTCTTTTTCAACAAGCCTGTCTTTACCTTCAACGCCTTCAACACCTTGAGTTTCAAGCACAATTGGAAAGTTGACCTCAACTTTATGTTCCGATCGCACGGCCATCAGCTGAATTTCTACAACGATTACAACTACATGAACCTTGGCGTTGTCGTGCAGAAGAGCTTCCTGAAAGACAAATCGCTCACCATCCGGGCAGCGGTTCTCGATATCCTTCAGCGCTGTGGCATGAATGAATACAGCGACATGGGCTACTACCAAATCCAACAGAACAATGTCTTCTCGACGCACAAGTTCCAAGTATCGGTATATTATCGCCTGAACTCGACGCGCAGCAAATACAAGGGCACGGGCGCGGGAAAAGATGCGCAGGAAAGAATGAAATCGTAGGATGGAGGATGGTTCATCACATCCCCAATTTGGCTTTAAGCGTTCCATTTCAACCCATTATGATTTTCATTTTGAAACGGAGAAAACTGTATTTTTGCAGACGTTTAGATGTAAACTATTTAGCCATGGAACAAAAGTTTTGTCAGAGCTGCGGAATGCCGCTTACTAATGAAATCCTCGGTACCAATGCCGACGGTAGCAAGAACGAAGATTATTGTATCTATTGTTACAAGGATGGCAAGTTCACCCAAGACTGCACGATGGATGAGATGATTGAGTTTTGTGCCCAGTTTGTGGACGAGGTGAACAAAGGGCTACCGCAGCCTATCACGAAGGAAGAATACATCGGCCAAATGAAGATGTACTTCCCGCACCTGAAACGATGGCGTAAGGCTTTGACAATCAACGAAGCCACTCCTGAGAACCCTGCTTTGATGGGTGTTAAAGACCTTATCGCCAAGATGGCCGACACGTTGCCCATCACCATGATATCGTCGGTCGATGAGGAGGGGTTCCCTTGCACCAAGGCCATGCTGTCGCCTCGGGTCCGCGAAGGTATCAAGGTGTTCTATTTCACTACCAACACCTTCTCGCTCCGAGTAGCCCAATACAAGGCCAACCCCAAGGCCAGCATCTATTTCTGCGATGCCGAAGGCTTCAAGGGCATGATGTTGCGCGGCACGATGGAAGTGCTGACCGATGCCAAGAGCAAGGAGATGATTTGGCGCGAGGGCGACACGGAATATTACCCAGGCGGCGTCACCGACCCGAACTATTGCGTGCTGAAGTTCACCGCCATCGATGGTCGTTTTTATAGCGACTTCTACCCGAGGAGCTTTGTGTTGTGAGATGAAAATGGCATCATTCCGATGAATCCTATTGCCATCCGTCTTCTCAACCAACAACTGGTTGCTCCTCGGTTTGACGACCCCGTCGAGGTGGTCGGTCATCTGGGTGCCATACAGGCTCAAGAATATCGTATGATGCGCTGGGCGGTTTCGATGCGAACCAAAAAGCCCTCAGCCAAGGCTTTCAAGGATGCCTTTGACAACGGGAGCATCATCCGACTTCACCTGATGCGAGGTACCTGGCAGCTTGTGACCGCAGAAGACTATTGGATGATGATCGATCTTTGTGCGGACAAGGCTCTGGCTGTCACCAAAGGATGGATGAGCAGCAACAACATCTCCATTTCTGATGAGGAAATAATACGGATTAGGGAAGTCCTTGTCCGAACGGCAGGTGATCAAGGGAGCGTGACGAAGGAAGACTTTGTCAGGTCCTTGTCCAACAAAGGTCTTTTAATGGATGAACATCGCTTGTCGTACCACATCAGGTTGGCTGAGTTGTCTGGAGTGTTGTGTAGTGGCGACTTGTTGCCGATGAAAGCCTCCTACTCACTTGCTCTTGACAAGGTCGGATCCAGGGTGAAGGTGGATCGTGATGAAGCCTTGATGCGCTTGACACGTAAGTACTTCCAGAGCAGGCAACCCGCAACGTTAGAGGATTATGTGTGGTGGTCGGGTTTGAACATCAGTGATTGCCGAAGAGGTATTGCGCTTTTGGGCGACACGCTCCATGTGGAGCGTTGGAAAGGTCGGATCTTTTACCTGACCGACGATTGTCGCACAAGGGGGTTCAGGAAGGGTAAGTTCCTACTGATTCCCCCGTATGACGAATACCTTATCGGCTACAAGAGTCGTGATATTGTTTTGCCTGCGGAGCATCGGCACCATGCCCATAGCAACAATGGTATCTTTCGACCCATCGTCGCTCGTGATGGCGTCGTCTGTGGCAACTGGTTTCCTTTCAATGAGAATTGTCAAGTGACGTTTTTTAATGGTGAATATCGTGTGGAAGACGTCATGGACGCTTGGATGGGTTACAAAAGAGCCATGAAGAAAGATTGATTTGTCTTCGTGTGCGTTTACAAGCCACAGCTATTCCTGATCCTCCCCAACGCCTCCTTCACGATCTTTCGGGGACAACCGATGTTCATTCTGACGAACCCTTCGCCGCCTTGACCGTAAGCGGCACCGTTGCTTAACACAAGCCCAATGTCGTTCGTGAAAAAACGCATGAGTTGCTCTTGGGAGAGGCCCAGGGCACGGCAGACCATGCCGACAGCAGCCGCATCCTCGCTGACGCTGCAAAACGGGGTGTGTACTCCAAGTCGGCATTCATTCCGTCTCCATAGCGATGAGACCGGGCGGATAGGATTCAGTGAAGATTAGTCGAGGTTTTCTTCTCTCCACTGCTCACTCATCCGATTGCAAATCCCCTCTACCTCATCACGCTTGGCCGCATATTCCTTGTCGCTCAACGAAGCAGAGAGGGTGTAGTTGTATTCCAAATCAGCACCTGCGAACTTCATCAGATCATTATGCACATCGATCGTTCCTTTTTCTTTGTCATAGTTGACATCATCACAAGTGCAGACATAATGTAATGAGTTGTCGAGGATGTCGACGTAGAACAGAAGCGATGTCTCCATTTCATACGAGCATTCGGTATGGATCATCATAAACAAACGGTCGCCGATAAGCTCGGAACTTCTGTAATCCAGATTGAAGCAATGGTTGAAGCTGCTGAATTCCTCGTCCTTGTCATCAACGAGTTCCCCCCATATAAGATATTCATTGATCCGCTCCTCGTCGGGCAGGAGGGATTGGGTTTTGTCCGTTGCATAATCATGCACCAAGATGTTGTGGATGGGATGGACGCCTTCGGCTTCCTGATTGGGCTCAAGATAGAACACCTTCTGTGCAATGGTATCTATTCTCTCGGCAATCACTTTGTTGCTTGGGTCCAAGGCTGCCTTGAATTCGGTGGCTTTTTTCTCGAATTGGGCCAACTTGTTCCCGTTAGAATGGCACGAATAAGAAGTCATCATAGCTGCCGCACATAGCAGCAAGGCCAACGTTTTAATCGCATTTTTCATATTTGTACGTGTTTTGTTGTTCCATAAACAATGTCGAAAGCCCGCTCCATCCTGGGCATGATGGGGGAGAAATGGGTCCCTTCGACGCATTCGAAGGTGACGGTGGCCTGACTGCCCGTTTTCAGGAGGCCTACTGCAGCCATGGTTTGCTCCTCCACGGAAGCCATCCGCTTTTCTTTGGCGTTCTTCTCCTTCTCACCCAGGAGCATGCATATTTTTTTCAGCCGAGGCGACGGCGTCTGTCCTTTCATCCAATCGGTGAATCCGTCATACCACAGCGATCCGGAGAGGCTGATGAGGTTGGTGAAGGCATCGGTGTTGAAAGCCGACCATATCGCAAACAGGCCCGATAGCGAAACGCCTAGGAGGGTCCGTTCGGCATCCTTAATCCCTAAATGTGTTTCGGCTTCGGGAATCATCGTGTCGGTCAGTCTTCCGAGAAAGGCGGCCGCTTTCCCTCCAAAAGGTTTCGCTTTCTTGAACACGCCCACCGCAGGCCAGGGTGTCAAGTCGTCGTTCCAGTTGGCTCCATCGATCACGACGATGGACACGGGTTGCTGCTCCGAAAGCGTTTTCAACCCATCGGACACATCCCCTCTGATTCCTTCGGGAAGGATCATGTAGCAAATCTTGTCGGTGTCTTGCTTGAGGTAGTCCATTGGCGTTCCTTCGATAAATGGCTGTAAAGATAGAAAAAAATAATTATCTTTGCCCCATTGTTATTCACCTAATCATCTTAACAACATGGAAGCAAAAGAACAAGTACTGAAAGCCATGCGCGAAATCGGCGAACCTGTGAACGCTGGCAAGATCGCTGAAATCACCGGCCTCGACCGCAAAGTGGTTGACAAAGCCTTTGACGCACTGAAAAAGGAAGGCGCCATCGTGTCGCCCATCCGCTGCAAGTGGGAGCCCGCAAAATAACCGGTCCCCTCCAGGAACACAAAACACCGCATGGTCGCACCATGACTGCAAAAGCGCATCGGCGTATCGACGAATTGGACTTCCTGAAATGCATCATGATCGTACTGATGGTGGCATTTCATCTGGTCTATTTCGAGGAACTGTATCCTTATGCGAAACAGGTGGTCTATACGTTCCACATGCCGGTGCTGCTGATCATTTCTGGCTACCTGACCAACATCGACAAGTCGCCCTTGCGTTTTTTGAAGGGGATCCTATGGCTTTTTGTGCCTTATGCCATCATGGAATGCGGCTACATCTGGATGTCCTCGCTGCTTCCGATACGCGACCATATCGATCACCTGACGGCTTCGGTGTTTCTCGACAAGCTCTTTTTGCATCCCTTGGGCCCGTATTGGTACCTTCACGCTTTGATCCTCTGTGGATTGACCTATTACGCGGTCTTCAAGTGGTGCCCGATGCGAACCATGTCGCGTTGTGTCTTGTTGGGACTCCTCTTTGCAGGATACGCCTATCTGGGGATCCTCTCCCTTTCGAGGGCGTTCTATTTCCTGGCCGGCGTGGTTGTGCATCAAAGCCGTTTCTCGTTCCTCGAGGTGTTTAGGCCTTCGTGGTTGGCGGTGGTGGGACTGGCGTTGCTCGTCATCCATCCGGAAAACCTGCATACCGACGTGGTGGGAGGGGTGCTGATCGTCTACCTGGTCATGAGTTTCTGCCTTGCGTTGTATCCGGTGGTCCGTGGCCGCCTGCGCACCTTCATGCTGTTTCTCGGGAGAAATACGATGCCGATCTTCGTTTTCTCTCCGATCTTCACGATCCTGTGCAAGTTTCTTGTTCCCTACCTTGCCTTCGACAAGACGGGGCTACTGTTCCTGGTCATTTCCTTGACGGTGAGCATCTCGGGCAGCCTTGCCATCGGTTGGGTGATGGATCGGCTTCGGGTATCGCCGTTTTTCTTTGGCAAGAAGGCCATTGATCGTCCATAGCATCGGATGGAAGGCCGTTTTGGACCGTTTCCATGAAAATGTCGTTTTTTTGGCGTTGTCATTTGTTGTAAAACACTATCTTTGCCCTATCATTTAGCATTTGGAACACTATGGATAACCCGAAGATCATCATTACCATCAACCGCGAAAGCGGAAGTGGCGGCGGCGAGATTGCCCGTCTGCTGGGAGCGAAGCTGGGCCTTAAGGTTTACGGACGTGCCCTGCTGCAACGCATCGCCGAACAGTTCGACATGACACTAGAAAACATGGATCGCGTCAAGGCCCAGAAGACCAGTTGGTGGGGCGACTTTTGCCGTTTTTACCGGCAGTTCGACACGGTCAGCCAATCGTATGGCGCTGGGTCAGTGCCTCCTGCGGCCACGCCGCTGTCGCTTTACTATGCCGAGTCGCGCCTGTTGCGGGAACTCGCCGAACAGGAGAGCTGCATCATCGTGGGTAGGGCCGGCTTCCACATCTTCCGGGACCACCCCAATGCCCTGCACCTGCTTATCATGGCCGATCGTGACGCCCGCATCGCCCGTATCGCCGCCAAGCAGCATCTCAGCGACAAAGAGGCTGCCAAGGTCGTCGACAGCACCGACAAGGCACGCGACAACTTTGTCCAGACCGTCGCCGAGACCTCGCGCTATGATGCCCGCAATTACGACTTCACGCTCAACGTCACGGGTTTTTCTGCCGAAAGCGTGGCGCAGTTTCTGGCCGACAACATTTTGAAGAAGTTCCCTTCACTCAAGACGGAGTAATGGGAAATAACGGTCGCTTGGGGGCCGTTTCCGTTATTCGATTTCAAACAGGTTCAAGAATCCTGTCATCATGAACACACTGCGGATGTCGTTGCTGATGCCTCGTAAGACGATTTTGCCGCCTTTTTCGGCAGCGGCCTTGCGTAGCATGAGGAACAAACGAAGGCCGGAGCTGGAGATGTAGCTCATCTCGGTGCAGTCCAGGATGACGGTGCCCGAGGCGGCTTCAGCGAGTCCCTCCATCGGTCCCTCCACCTCCTGTGCCGCCAGGGTGTCGAGGCGGCCTTTCAGGTAGGCGGTTGTCCCTTGTTGCTGTTTTTCGACGATTACTTCCATATTATAGTTTCTTTATCATTGTTAAATAATTCTTTTCCTCTTTTCTTTCATAGTGGACGGTGTCCATCAATTGTCGTACCAAATGGATGCCCAGTCCGCCGATGGGCCGGTTTTCGAGCGGGACGTTCAAGTCGATTTCGGGAGCGGCCGTGGGGTCGAAGGGGATGCCGCTGTCGACGACAAGGAACGTGATCGAATCCCTGCGCAGGATGGCTTCCACATCGACCAGGCCGTCCGTTTCCTTGGGGTAGGCATACAGGATCACGTTGCTTACCGCTTCTTCGAGGGCCAGGTTGATGCCCATGGCCATGCTCTGGCTCAGCTGTTTCTCTTGGGCGATGGTCTCCACGAAACCGGCCAGTTGGGGGATCTGCTGGATGTCGTTGTGAAGTACCAGGTGGCGCTCTTCGAGAAAGCGGTCTTCGTTGGGGAGGTAGTGGATGAAGAGTGTCGTGAGGTCGTCGCTCTGGGGCGCCCCGTCCACAAACTCCGTCACCGCCGCCTGCAACGCTTCCAGCTGATCCTGGGAGTTGCGGCGGGCATGGAGCACCGATTTCACCCGCTCGACACCGAATTGCTGCAGCTGCAGGTTCTCGGCTTCGGTGAGGCCGTCGGTGTAGAGCAGCAGCGAGTCGTCGTAGTGGAGCTGCAGGTCCTGCTCGTTATAGACAAAGCCGTTTTGGATGCCCAAAGGGATGTTGGCCTGGACAGGCAACGGACGGATGTCGTCGGTGAGGATGAGCGGTGGGTTGTGGCCGGCATTGCAGAAGCGCAGGTGGCCGGTGGCCAGGTTCAGCACGCCGCAGAAGAAGGTGACGAACATGCTGCTTTCATTGGTCTCCGACATGGAGTTGTTCATCGAGGTGATGATCTTGGCCGGGTTGTCTTCATGGGCCGACATGGCGCGGAACAGGCTCCTGGTGACGGCCATCACCAACGAAGCCGGGATGCCTTTGCCTGAGACATCCCCGATGCAGAAATACAGCTTCTCGTCGCGGATGAAAAAGTCGTAGAGGTCGCCCCCCACTTCCTTGGCGGGGACGATGGAGGCGGCAAAGTCCAAGTCGGTCCGGTCGGGGAAGGGCGGGAAGGTCTTGGGAATCATGGCCATCTGGATCTCGCGGGCGATATGGAGTTCGTTCTCCATCCGCTCCTTCTGTTCGTTCATGCGCAGGTATTTCCCCTGGTTCTTGGCCACTACCCTGAGGATGACAACGAGCATGGCCAGTCCCAGCAACTGCAACAACTTGACGATCATTCCGATCCGGCGCACACCGCTGTAGAGCTCTTTTTCGGGAAGCACGATCGACAGGGACCAGCCGGTTCGGTCTACGGGTGAGAAATAGACATGGCTGGTTTCTCCCCGGTAGCGGACGGGCATCTCTCCCGACTGTCCGGAAAGCATGGCCTGGTTGACTCGGTTGAGTGCCTCATAGTCTTCGGATTCCAGGGCGATCTGGTCGATGGTGGATTGCATCACCAAGGTCTCGACGGGGCATACCACGATTTGTCCGGTGCGGCTGACGACCATGTTGAAGGCATTGGGATACACTTTGATGTCGCCGATCAGGTCCGTGAGCCAGTCGAGGGAGATGTCGGCGGTCAGGATGGCGGCCACCGTGCCGTTTTTGTCTTTCACTGGCATGGAAAAGGTGGTCATCAGGATGTCGCCGCCGTTTTCGTCGAAATAGGGCTCCGACCAGTAGCTGTCTTGCAGTTTCAGAGGCTTGACAAACCATTCCGAGGAGGGGTAGTCGTATGCTTCCGTGGCCAGCGAGAGCATCCGGATTTCGCCGGTCTCCAAGTTTTTAGCGGCGTAAGGCGCATAGAGGGGATGGGAGGCGTGGTAGCCGGGGACAAGGGCCATGGTGGATCCCACTACGACGGGGTTCTCACTCACCACGCGTTGGGGGATCCGTTCCAGGCTGTCGGGATTCTCCAGACACCATTCGGCCACCCAGATGCTGTTGCGGACGGCAGCCTCGGCTTGGTTCACGACATCCATGATTTTGTTCTCGGCGCTTTTCAGTTCGCTTTGGGCGCGGAGCGAGGCCTCTTTTTTGATTTCCCGTTGGGCATAGATATATTGTATGATGGAAGTGGCCTCCAGCGTGAGGGCCGCCACGATCACCAGCATCCAACTCGCTCTTGTCGAGATGCCCGGTTTCTTGTTTTCTTTTCTGTCGGATCTCATAGGATGGTAGTTAATGCGGCCCGGAACTCGGGCATCGGCCGGTTGGTGTCTCTTTCCACGATCAAGGTCTTGAGTCCGGCAAAGGGACGGATCAAGGCTTCAATCTCCTTGAGCGGAATGCCGGTTCCGAAATAGGCCGGCGCAAAGCACTCCCAGAACCGGATGGCCAGCGCCTTGGACATGTGGAAGGTTTCCTGGATGAAGGCCTCGTCGCTAAGGCAGCAGCATAGATAGACCATGCCCGTGTCAAAGAGGTGGTTGCCCCAGCAGAAGTCGCCCAGGTCGATGAAATAGCGCCGGTCGCCCGTAAAGATGGCGTTGCTGTATTGGAGGTCGCCATGGATGGCGGTGTCCTCGTCGGGGGTGTCGGCGATGAAACGGGTCAGTTTGTCTTTTTCGTCGGTGGTGAAGAAGGGATTCTCCTTTAGCAGGCGGTAGTAACGGTCCTTGACGCTCTCAAACAGGTTGGTGTCCACGTGGGTGGCGTGGAGCTGGAGACACATCTGTGCGAATTCCTCGGCGAACTGCATCACCTTTTCGGGATTGTCCGCCGTGGCGCGCGAATAGGATTTCTTTCCCAGGATGCGTCTGAAACGGATGCCGTAGCGGCCGTCTTCGGTGACGACATATTCTCCTGGCGCTGGCGTGGGAATGCCCGTGTCGTACACCTTTCGGGCCAGGTTCATCTCGTCGAGGGGCTGTTGGATCTTGCCTGGGAAGTAGAGTTTGAGCATCACCGACGGATCGGTCTTGTGGTCGTAGCTCTCGCCGTTGGCGCCGCCACCCGAGAGCACATAGTCGTTGAGAGATATTTTGATAGGTTCCATTAGCTGAACACTTGGTTGATGAGTCGTTCGAATTCTTGAAAGGCAAAGGTGTTTTCCAGTTCCCGTAGGGCATCGGCCAGGCCGCGGTAGTGCCACGCATGGTCTTTGGGGTCATGGGCGTGGAAGCGGTTCCATAGGGCATCGCCCAACTCGGCGTAGTCGCGGGCGATGGCCCGCATGTTGGAGAGCTTGTCGCCGAGGGCTACGGTCTTGGCGTCGTGCGATGCCTTGGCGAGGCGGTCGATGGCGGCCTGTTTGCGGTCGTGCCAGCTGTCCTCTTCGCTGACGCCTTCGGGCAGTTCGTCGCTCTCGTCGGCCACCAGGGCGGCAATCCTTTCGCCGAACTCGGCGCGCAGTTGTTCGATGGTCACCTCCGTGTCTTCCACGGTGTCGTGAAGGACGGCGGCAGCAAGCAGCGCCTGGTCCGAGGTCATGGTGGCCACGATCTCCATGGCTTCCATGGGATGGACGATGTAGGGGAATCCCTTCCCGCGGCGTTCGGTGCCGGCATGGGCGCGGACGGCGAAAAGGATGGCACGGTCGAGCAGTTCCGTGTTGAGAGGGTTGTTTGCCATGGCTTATTGATTCATGAAAGGTAAGTCTTTTGTTTGTTCCATCAGGAGTTCGGCCATCGCCTTGTTGACTTCGGAGGGGCCGTTCAGCGTGTCGAGCATCCACAACAACCCAAGGCCGCCGCCTCCTTTTTTAAGGATGTAAGCCGTGCAGAGGTTTTGGGGAGCCACGGATGACGAGAGGATGTCGATGTCGGTCAGGCCGATTTGGAAGCAGGCAATCTGATAGGCTGCATCGGAAAAGTCGCTCACAAGCTTGTCGATATCGCCCAGTGTTTTGAATCCCATGGCTTTGAACAGGGGCAGGTAGGGGGAGAGGTCTGTCGGTTGGATCTCTGCCTGGTTGATGGAGGCGATCTTTCGCATCAGGGCATCGAAGGGCCCGATCTGGAGGTAGCTCTTGAAAGAATCGCCGTCGAGCTGCACCTCGGCGAGGTTGCCCGAAGCCACCAGGTTCTGCACCTGCCGGCGGTAGTCGGCGAGCTCGTGACGGATGCGGCTGAACTCGTCGTCCACCAACTCGAGCATGCCGGCCAGTCGGCTCAGGTTGCGCAGATATACCTTGGGAATCTCCACGCCGCTCTTGTAGCCGGTGTCGTGGTTCATGTTGGCCCAGGCATGTTGGAGGATGGTTCGCATCTGTACTTCGAAACGAATCTGGTTCAGGACGGGGTGGTCGGGGTCGGTGTAGGACGTCTCAGGGATGCGGCAGATGTAATGCAGGGAGCGGTAGCCAAAGCTGTCGATCTCGTGTGCCTTGCGTTTGTCGATGGAGTTTTCCCAGTCGATCTCAAAGAGCCGTTCCAGCACCGTGGCCACTTTGTCCACATCGTCGTTGTAGAAGGTGATCACGCGGATGCCCACCACGTCGGTGACGTCATGGATGTTTTGGTATTTGCTTCCTTTGAGTTGCAGCTTCCCAGCGAGGGACTCCTCCTTCTTTACACGGTGTTCCATGGCGGCAACCACCACGCCCGCATCGTTGAAGAATCCCCTCAGCTTCTCGGGGATGACGGTGGCCATCTGTTCGTAGATGGGCAGCAGCTCGTGGTATTGCGCCATTAGTTCCTGTGCATGCAGGTCGAGGTGGGGGTTGCTCATGGTTTTACAATTAAAAAAACAAAGATAATACTTTTTTTATACCTTTGTCAGTCCTAAACTTGTTAAAAATGAAAAAACTACTCTTCTCACTCTTTGCGGCCATGTTGCTGTTTTGCGGCTGCAACCAATCGAAACAGTTCAAGGTGACACTCAACCTCGACAATGCCGAAAACAAAAACGTCTATCTCGTCAAAGAAGTGGATGGCCAACAAATCGTTCTCGACACCGCCGTCTTCGAAGGCAAGACCGCAGTGCTGACCGCCGACCCAGACGATCCTCAGACGTGCTACATCATCAAATTCGACAAGGATGCCGACTGTGGCGTGTTCCCGTTCTTTACCGAGAACCAAAACACCACCATCACGGGTGATCTCGAAGCCATGGAGAAATGGACGGTGAAAGGTTGTCCCAGCATGGACGCCTTTAACGCCTACCGTCAGGAGATGCAGCCCAAGGAAGACGCGATGCTGGCGCTCAATGATGCCTTGATGGAAGCTTATATGGCGGGCGACACGGCGAAATGCGAGTCGCTTGTCAATGAAATCACCGCTTCCATGGAAGCCTATAAGAACGACCGTCTCGACTATATCAAAAACCACCCCGACAGCTATCTGGCGCATTTCATGCTCGACCAGGACAAGGAAGAATTCGAGATGGACGAGGTGAAAGAGGCTGCCAGCCATTTCACCACGGAGTCGATCTATAGCAAAAGGGTGAAGGAATACATCGAGAAATGGTCGCATTTCATCGACTTCACCTTGAAGACGGCCGAAGGCACGGACGTCAAGTTGGGTGAGGTGATCCAAAACAACACGGTGACGCTGGTGGACTTCTGGGCCTCGTGGTGCGGACCGTGCCGGCACGAGAATCCCAACGTGAAGGCGGCGTATGAGAAATACCATGAGAAGGGACTCGAGATCGTAGGCGTCAGCGTTGACACCGACGAGGCGGCCTGGCTCAAGGCAGTCGCCGAGGATGGCCTGCCGTGGATCCATGTTCGTGACGTTGACCAAAGCGTCGGTGCGACCTACCATGTGCAATACATTCCCACCAACTTCCTCTACGACCAGAACGGAACGCTGCTGGCCAAGAACTTACGCGAAGAACAGCTTGAGGCAAGACTGGCCGAAGTGTTGAAGTAGGCGTTAAGCTAATAATTGCGAGTCGTTTGTGATTTCAATGCCTAAAATCCCTATCTTTGCAGGCAGAAAACGACCATGAGAAAAGTTGTAACGAATTCGGACCTTAAAAATGCCTTGGGCATGAAAGGCTTTTTCGGCACGTGTGTGGCGGGGATGGCCTATGGTTATATGCGCTTGGGCAAGATCAACCGGCTCTTCGACGGAGCTGCCGATTATCAGGGCCGTGAGTTCTCCGACCACCTCCTCGAGAACATGGGCATCACCATCGATGTCAGTCCGGAGCAGCTTGAAAACATCCCCAAGGAAGGCGGCTTTGTGGTGGTTAGCAACCATCCATTTGGCGGCATCGAGGGGGTGATGCTCCACAGCGTCATCGCCAAGGTGCGTCCCGACTTCAAGATCATGGCGAACTTCATCCTTTCCCACATTCCGAACCTCAAGGAGGCGTTCTTTGCCGTGAATCCCTTCGAGAACAACCCGGAGTGGAAGAGCAGCGTGGGCGGCATCAAAGGCGCCATCCAGCATATCGGCGAAGGTCATGGGCTGGGCGTCTTCCCTGCCGGTGAGGTGTCGCGTTACCACGGGCACGACTTTCCCGAGGACCTGCCTTGGAGCAACTCCATCGCACGCATCATCAAGAGTGCCGGGGTGCCGGTGATCCCTGTGTTCTGGGAAGGACGCAACTCCAGGTGGTTCTATACGGTCGACAAGATCCATCCGATGATGGGAACCGCCCGGCTGACCAAGGAACTCATCAACAAGCACGACACCTGCTTCCAGTTGCAGGTGGGCAAGCCCATCACGGCAGCGGAGATCGCCAGCTACGAAAAGCCGGCCGACCTGGCCGCTTACCTCCGCAGCCGTTCCTATGCGTTGGAGGCGAACATCAAACAAGGTCAGCCTGTTGCCGTTGCCAATGAGAAATGGGCACCTGTGGAACCGCCCCGTGACCGGCAGCTGCTGATCCAGGAATTGGATTCCATCCGTGAGAAGGGGTTGCTGTTCTCTGCGTCGACCTATGACTGTTTCCTTGCCGATTACGACGAGATCCCGAACCTGATGCACGAGTTGGGTCGGCTTCGCGAGGAAGCCTTCCGCTATATCGGCGAGGGGACAGGGAAGAGCCTCGACACAGATGTGTTCGACACCTACTATAAACACCTGATCCTGTGGGACAACAAGAAAAACCAAGTCGTGGGTGCCTACCGCCTCGGCTTTGGCAACGAGATCGTCCCCAGCAAAGGCATCAAGGGCTTTTATGTCAGCACCTTGTTCGGATTCGATGCGTCTTTTGCCGACACATTGAAGAAGACCATCGAGTTGGGCCGATCCTTCGTCACGGTTGAATACCAACGCGAGGTGTTGTCGCTGGTGCTGCTGCTTCGCGGCTTGGCGGTGGTGGTGACCAAGCACCCCGAGATCGAGCATTTCATCGGGCCGGTCAGCATCAGCTCATGGTATCCGAAGTTCTATCAGAGCATGATCGTCCGCTATGTTACCGAGAACCATCCCGTCAACGGTGACCTGGCCACGGTGGCAACGCCCACGACGCCGTTCCATGAGGACTTCCTCAAGGTGGATCCCACCGCGCTGATGAAGGAGAACATGGGCTCCATCGACAAATTCGACAAGTTCATGTTCCGCCTGAGCAATGGCGAATACCGCCTGCCCACCTTGTTCAAGAAATACCTGAAGCTGAATGCCAAGTTCTTGTGCTTCAACGTCGATCCGGACTTCAACGATACCCTCGACGCCCTGCTTTTCCTAACGTTTACCGACTTCCCTGAAGACGAGGTGATGCCCTTGTTCAGGGATGGCAGTGACGAAGAACAACAAGCGGTTCGGAAACGTTTCGGATATCTCTAGTGCAAGAGCGGATGGTGCCCAGGTGGGGAATCTCCTCACTGGGACCCTCCTCCTTGCTTATTCCTCATCCGTAAAAGTCTGTGCAAAGAAAGTGAAGTTCACTTTGCCGTAGTGGCGTTGCTCCATGAAATGGGGATGCTCCTCAAATTGGACATATTTGCTGTGCTCCAACACGAAGAGGCCGTCGTCGTTGAGCAGTCCGTTGTCGAAAACCAGCCGGACCAGCTGGTCGTACTCCTGGCAGTCGTAGGGCGGATCGGCAAAGATGAGGTCGTATTTCATCTTGTTGTTGGCCAGAAACCGGTACACATCGGAGCGTACGGCAACCAGTTCTTTCATTTCGAGCCGGTTGGCGGTCTCGCGGATGAAACGGATGCAGCCGTTGTCCTGATCGACGCTGGTCACCTTGGGGCAGCCGCGCGAGACAAGCTCGTACGAGATGTTGCCTGTACCGGCAAAGAGGTCCAAGGCGGTCACCTCCTCAAAATCCAGGTAGTTTTCCAAGATGTTGAACAAGCTCTCTTTGGCCATGTCGGTCGTAGGCCGCACCGGCAGGTTGTTTGGGGCGACGATCTGGCGCCGTTGGTACCTTCCTCTTATGATTCGCATGACAGGGATTGATAGGGGATGTAATAGTATTGGAAAGGCGTTCCGTTCAAGGCCATGTCCACATTGACGCTGCCGTTGGGACGGGCAAAGCGGATCCGCTTGATGTAACGTTCGCACAGCCGGATGATCTCCGATTGGTTGGAGACAAGTCCGGTGAAATGCACGGGGATGTCCTGGCCGGCCAAGCCCTGTTGCTCAAGGGTGAAGAGCAGGAAATAGGCGAAGTCATCCTTCGTGTTGAATCTGAAATTGTTGAAGAAGCGGATGCGACCTTCGTGGATGAGGGCCAGGTCGAAACTGCGGCTGTTGACGTTGACGTAGGCGTTGGTGTCGCATTCGTAGGGTTCCTCCTTCAAAACAGCCTGCAACCATTGGGACGCCTGATGGGTGATGACCGCCTCGGGCCAGACCTTGCGGATACTGTCGGCCTGGTGCTGCGGCATGGCGAAGACCATCACGGCCTCGGCGGTAGGAATGGCCTGATGGAACAAGGCGTAGCGGGCGGGCAGCAGGTGGTTGAAACGCAGGTACGACTCGCGTTGTGCTTCGTCGAAGAGCGTCTCGGGCACCAATACATAATAGGGGTTGGCCATCAGGAACCGTAGGGAGCGGAGCGGTTTGCCGTAAAGCCCTTTCTTGAAGAAGGTCTTCTCCAACGCTTCGAGGATGGTGTTTCCGTCGGCGGTTTCGGAGGTTTGGTAGAGTTCGATGTCGATGATCTTGTTTTCCTCGTGGTGGTGCACAACAAAACAAAAACCATCCAATGCGCATTGGATGGTTATGTTGTACAACGTACTTTTGGCGGGATCGATCATCAGAGTTTCTCCCAGTTGCCGTCGGTGGAAGCTTCCTCCAAGGAACCGACTTTCAGGCCGGCGTACTTGTCGATCTGCTCCATCTCAGCCTTGATGTTGTTCACGCGGGTTTCCCACTCCTTTTCGGTGAACTTCTTGCCCGGCTTGGCCAGATACACCTCGTAGGGGGTCTTGACTTCGAACACGGGGACGGAGATACCGCCACGCTTGATGATGCTGTCGTGGATCTCGAACTTGGTAGCGGGATCGCTGAAGGGCACCACGCCGAGTTCGTTGATGTTGAAGTGCTCACGCTTTCCGAAGAGGGAGTCGAGGACTTTCACGTAACCCAGGGTGTCGTTGATGGTCTTGGTGAAGGTGGTGTCCTCCGGGTCGGGGACCATCATGACGATCGGAATCTCATACTTGGAGCAGAAGTCGATCAGCGTGTCGAAGTTGGAGCAGTACTTGCTGTGGGCCTGCTTGTATTGGACTTCGATGTCGCGGATGTCTTTCAGGCGCTGCACGACCTGCGTCTCACGCATACTCTTTTCATTACCGAAATCAATAGGAGCCTGGATGCTTTGGATGACCTTGATGGCTAAGAAGACCACCACGGCAAACAGCACGATGTTGATGAGAATACTTTTCAGTTTCATTGTTGCTTATTTTTTCTGTTTATTATTCGCTATTTTCAGATGTGCCGCAAAGGTAATCTTTTTTTCGTTTCGTCCGAACATTTTTTTTCGGTTTTATTTTCTTATCTTTGCAAAAAAGTATCAACACGATGAAAACCAAGAAAGAAATTGTGGAGAATTGGCTTCCCCGATACACGGGATTGCCCCTGGACCAATTCGGCCAATACATCCTGCTGACCAACTTCCAGAACTACGTTGACAAGTTCGCCGTCTGGCAGGGAGTGGAGGTCGTCGGCAAAGACAAGCCGATGTCTTGCGCCACCGACGGCGAGATCACCATCATCAACTTCAGCATGGGCAGTGCCAACGCGGCCACCATCATGGACCTCCTGGGGGCCATCCATCCCAAGGCGGTACTCTTCCTCGGCAAGTGCGGCGCGGTCCGCAAAAACCGTGTGGGTGACTTCATCCTGCCCATCGCGGCCATCCGAGGCGAAGGTGCCTCCAACGACTACTTCCCGCCCGAGGTGCCTGCGCTGCCGGCATTCAGCCTGGAGAAAGCCATCTCCACCACCATCCGTGACTACGGACGCGACTATTGGACCGGAACCGTGTACACCACCAACCGGCGCGTTTGGGAGCACGACGACGATTTCAAGGACTACCTGCGCCGGATCCGCTGTCTGGCGGTCGACATGGAGACGGCCACACTGTTCTCGGTGGGGTTCTACAATGAGATTCCCACGGGAGCGCTGCTGCTGGTCTCCGATGAGCCGATGACCCCCGAAGGGGTGAAGACCGCGGAAAGCGACAAGAAGGTGAGCAGCAACTTCTTGGGCGACCACCTGCGCATCGGCGTCGATTCGCTCCGCCAGCTGATCAACAACGGCATCACCGTAAAACATTTGAGATTCGACTGATGACCTACGAACAGATTCTTGCCGACATTCGCCAAAAGAAATATGCGCCCATCTATTTCCTGATGGGAGAGGAGCCTTATTTCATCGACATGATCTCCGACACCCTGGAAGACGAGGTGCTCGACGAGACCGAGAAGGCGTTCAACCAGATCGTGGTCTATGGACGCGATGTCGATATCGACACGGTGGCCACCCATGCCAAGAGCTTCTCGATGATGGGAGGCTATATGGTGGTTATCGTCAAGGAGGCCCAGGACCTGAAGAACATCGAGGACTTCGACAAATACCTCGATTCGATTCCGCCAACGACCATCCTGGTGTTCGACTACAAGTACAAGAAACTCGACAAGCGCCGCGCCCTGGCCAAGAAGATCGACAAGATGGGGGTGTTGTTCGAGTCGAAGAAGCTGTACGAAAACAACATACCGGGCTGGATCCAGTCGTATCTGTCCGACAAGGGTTACGGCATCACGCCCAAGGCCGCCCAGATGCTCACCGACTATCTCGGCACCGACCTGCACAAAGTCCGCAACGAGCTCGAGAAGCTGATCATCGCCCTGCCGAAGGCGAAGAAGATCGACGACGGCGACGTGGAGCGCAACATCGGCATCTCGAAGGACTTCAACCCCTTTGAGTTGCAGAACGCCCTCGGAAGCCGCGACGTGCTCAAGGCGAACCGCATCGTGAACTATTTTGGTGACAACGCCAAGGAATATCCCTTGCTGGTGACGGCCATCACCTTGTACGGCTTCTACACGAAGCTGCTGAAGCTGCACTATGCCACAGACACCTCGCAAAACGCCCTGGCCAGCGTGTTGGGAGTGAACCCGTTCTTCGTCCGCGACTACCAGGCGGCCGCGCGCAACCATTCCATCGCCGAATGTGTGCGTTGCATCGGAGTGTTGCGTGAGTTCGACCTGAAATCGAAGGGTTACCAGGTGGGTGACGTTTCTCCCAAAGACCTTTATCGGGAGATGATCTTCAAGTTGTTACACAATTAAACGAACAGACGCTCGATCTGGGCCTTGTAGTGGCGTTGGATGACGTCGCGGCGGATCTTCAATGTGCTGGTGATTTCCCCCTTGTTGGCGCTCCATTCCGAAGAGAGCAGCTCGAAACGCTGCACCCGTTCGTAGTCGCCCAGGCTCTTGTTGAGGCGGTCCACCTCCTGCCGGAACAAGCTGATGACGGCCTTGTCCTTGATCATCAACTCGTTGTTGATGAAGGAGAGGTGGTTTTCGCGGCACCAGATGCTCAGCTGGTCGAAGTTGGGGATGATCAGGGCGCCGGCGAATTTCTGCCCTTCGCCCACCACGATGATGGAGCTGATGTAGGGCGACTCCATCATGGTGTTCTCCACCAGCGCGGGGCTGACGTACTTGCCCATCGAGGTCTTGAAGATCTCCTTTACACGGCCGGTGAGGCAGAGGAAACCCTCGCTGTCGATGACGCCCAGGTCGCCTGTATGGAAGTAGCCGTCGGCGTCGATCACCTCGGCAGTCAGTTCCGGCGCACGGTAGTAACCCTTCATGACGGTGCTTCCCTTGACGAGGATCTCGCCGATGTCGGAGATCTTGACGTCCACGTTCTCCACGGGGAAGCCTACGGAACCGATCTTGATGTTTCGGGTCACCGGGCTGTTGACGGCGATCACGGGGGAGGTCTCGGTGAGCCCATAGCCTTCCATGACCGGCATCTTCATGGCAGTCAACAGCTTGGAGATCTTGGGTTGGATGCTGGCACCGCCCAGGATGATCACCTCGATGCTGTTGCCCAGCCCTTCGCGCACCTGACGGTATACCAGGCGGTCGGCGAGGCAGAGCTTCCAGTTGTAGAAGCGGCTGTTCTGGTGCTTGTCGTTGAATTGGTACCCCAGTTCGATGGCCCAGTGGAAGATCCACTTCTTGAGGCCCTTCAGTTTCTTGCCCTTGAGCAGGATGTTGGCATGGATCTTCTCCAGCAGTCGGGGGATGGTAGTGAACACATGGGGCTTCACCTCGTTGATGTCGCTGACGATGGTGGCCATGTTTTCGGCATAGTATACGATGGCTCCCAGGTTCATGTAAGCCATCGTGACCTGTCGCTCGAAGATGTGCGACAGGGGGAGGTAGCTGAAGTATCGGCATCCCGGCTTCACCTCGAAGAGGGTGTCGAGACACTTGGTGTTGGAAGTGAGGTTGTCATGGGTGAGCATCACGCCCTTGGGGGTGCCTGTGGTGCCCGAGGTGTAGATCACCGTGGCCAGGTCGTAACGGTCCACCCGGGCCTTGGCTTCCTCGAGGCGCTCGGGCGAAACCGTCTTGCCCAGTTCGAGGAAATCGTCGAAACTTTTGGCGCCTTCGAGGGTCTTGAGGGAGATGACCCGTTGAACGGTGGGCAGTTCGTTGCGGATGGTGTCGATCTTGCGGAAGATGTTCTGTCCGGAGATGAACACCAGCTTGGCCTCAGCATGGTTGAGGTTGTATTTGTAGTCGTTCTCGCTAATGGTGGTGTAGAGCGGCACCGTGATGGCTCCGATCTGCTGGATGCCCCAGTCGATGAAGTTCCAATGGGGACAGTTCCGTGAGGAGATGGCCACGCGGTCACCTTGTTGGATGCCTATGGCGATCAGCGAGCGGCTGATGGCATCGACAATGCTTCTGGCTTCCCCAACGTTGTACGTCCTCCAATCGCCGTTTTCCTTTTCGGCGAGGATCGGTTTCTCTTTACCATACTCCTGTTCCAGCTTGGGGAGCAGGTCAAAGGTCCGCAAGGGGAGACCGTCGTAAATCGTCATTGTTTCTCGTTTAAAGCTGTTTTTCTGACCAAACAGGCGGCAAAAATAAAAAAATAAACACTACCTTCGCAAAAAAATAAGAAAATGAGGATTGTAGCACAACGGGTATCACAGGCTTCGGTGACCATCGCCGGCCGTGTCAAGTCGCAAATAGGGTTGGGGATGCTGCTGTTGATAGGTATTGAGGAAGCTGATAATCATGAAGATGTAGAATGGCTTTGCGCCAAGTTGTCGAAATTGCGTATCTTCGATGACGGTCATGACTCGATGAACCTCGACATCCAGCAGGTGGACGGAAAGTTCCTGGTGGTGAGTCAGTTTACCCTCCATGCCCTCACCAAGAAGGGCAACCGACCGAGTTTTATCCGGGCCGCCCGTCCCGAACAGGCCGTGCCGCTGTACGAATTGTTCCTGAAATGCCTGACCGAGGTGTCGGGCCGCGAGGTGCAGTGCGGGGAGTTCGGTGCGATGATGGAGGTGGCCCTTGTCAACGATGGGCCAGTCACCATTTTGATGGATTCGAAACGCCGTGAATGAAAAAAATGCCGTATCTTTGCCGACCCAAATACGATTCATTGAACAACTGAAAAACCGATCTTATGGACTCAAAAAGGTTAGATAGAGTTAATAAACTGATACTCAAAGAGTTAGGAGATATTTTCCAAAGAGAGTTGAAACCGGCGGTGCCTTCGCTGATGATCACGGTGACCCACGTGAAGGTGACTTCCGACCTGGGGTATGCCAATGTGTATCTGAGCATCTTCGGCGTGGACGACAAGAAGAAGGTGGTGGAAGAGGTCAACGCCAACGCCAAGGCCATCCGCGGTCTGCTGGGCAACCGCATCCGTCACCAGATGCGCGTCATCCCGGAACTGCGTTTCTTCGAGGACGATTCCCTGGATTACATCGAGAACATTGACAACCTGCTGCACGGAGACCAGTGAGACTGCCCCTGTTCATAGCAAACCGTTACCTGCTCGCCAAGAAGAGCCACAACCTCATCAACATCATTACGTGGATCTCGATCGTGAGTGTCAGCGTGGGTGCCTTTGCGCTGATTGTGGTGTTGTCGGCCTTCAACGGGCTGGAGCAGGTGGTGTCGTCCATGAGCAACTTGCTGGCGCCGGATGTGCAGATCACCGCCGTAAAAGGCAAGACCATCGACTTGTCGGCGTTTCCGACCGAACGGATTGAGGCTATCCCAGGGGTGGAACAGGTGGTTCCCACCATCACCGAGGATGCCCTGTTCCGTGCCAACGACAAACAGCACATCGGTCAGGTGAAAGGGGTGGGGCTGGCCTACGAACAGGTGGAGCGACTGGGCAACGTGGTGTTCGACGACGATGCCTTGGTGTTGCACGACGACGAGGCGGATCTGGCCCTTCCCGGTGCTGGCGTGGCCTGGTACCTGGGCATCAACGCCTACGACCCCTATACCCTGTTGCGCATCTATGTGCCCAAGCGGGGCAACGCTTCCTCGATGAGTCTGGAGAATGGTTTCAACTCGGGTGTGCTGACGGTGCGGCGGGTGTTCGCCACCGAGCAGGAGATTGACCAGAAAGTCGTGTTGGTGCCTTATCCCTGGCTTGCTGAGTTGCTGGACTATGACCAAAAGGCCACCGCCGTGGAGCTGTTCCTGTCGTCCCAAGCCGACGTCGGTCGGGTGAAGAAGGAACTCAAGCCGCTTTTGGGAGAAGGCTATGCGGTGAAAGACCAACAGGAGCAGCAGGTCACCCTCTACCGGGTGATGCGTTCCGAGAAGTGGGCGGTCTACGTCATCCTCACCTTCATCCTGATCCTGGCTACCTTCAACGTGGTCGGCTCGCTCTCCATGCTGATGATAGACAAGCGCAAGGATACCGGCATCCTGAAGGCCATGGGGGCCGACAACCGCCTGATCAAGCGGATCTTCCTGAACGAAGGGCTGCTGATCTCCGTGGCGGGCGGCCTTATCGGGCTGGTGCTGGGAATCGTGTTGGTGCTGCTGCAGCAGCGGTTCGGCTTCGTGAAGTTCGGGACGGGAGGCAACTATGTGGTGGAGGCCTATCCGGTCCTGCTCAAGTTCAAGGATGTGTTGCTGATTTTCGCCACCATCGTGGTGGTGGGTGGCACTTCCGCCTTCCTTACGGTACGTCGGGCGATGCGGAAGATGGCGTCCCAATCCGATTCGTCAAATCAATAAAATCCCTTACCGACAGCTGTTCTGGGCGCAGGTTGAAGACGGCATCTCCGATGATGTCGGGATTGAGCATGCTGCGCAGGGAGTTGCGCAGGGTCTTGCGTCGTTGGTTGAAGGCTTGCTTGACGATGCTTACGAACAGTTTTTCGTCGCAACCCAGGTCGGTGACGGCATTGCGTCGCATCTTGATGACGGCCGACTTCACCTTGGGGGGTGGGTTGAATACGTTCTCATGCACGGTGAAGAGGTAGTCGATGTCGTACCAGGCCTGCATCAGTACGCTTAGGATGCCGTAGGTCTTGCTGCCTTCCTTGGCGGCCATGCGCTCGGCCATCTCTTTCTGTACCATGCCGACCACCTCCACCACCTGTTCCTTGTATTTGAGCACTTGGAAAAAGATCTGGCTGCTGATGTTGTAGGGGAAGTTGCCAATGATGCCGATGTTTTGTTGGCCGTAGTCGGAGAGACGGGCCTTGAGGAAGTCGCCGTGGATGAGGTGGTCGCCCAGTTCGGGATAATGCGACTTCAGGTAGTCGATCGATTCGGTGTCGATCTCGATGACATAGAAACGGTCGCGGATCGTGTCCACCATGTATTGGGTCAGCACGCCGGTGCCGGCCCCCACCTCGATGACGCACTCCAGTTCGGGGGAGAGCTGCTCCACAATCTTACGGGCGATGTTTTGGTCCGTCAGGAAATGCTGTCCCAGGGCTTTCTTCGGCCTGACGTCTTCGGTCTTCGGTCTTTTGTCTTCTCTCTTCATAGTTTCCGATAGTTCTTCTTGGCTTGGGCGGTATAGAGACTGGTGGGATACTGGTCGATGAGCATCTCGTAATGCTTCTTGGCGGCCTCTTTGGCCTTCAGCTGCCGGTGTTCAATCAAGGCGGCTTGCATCAGGGCGTCGTCGGCCATGTAGCTGTCGGGGAAGGTCTGGACGATCTGCAGGTAGAGGCTGTCGGCTTCGACGTAGTCTTCGCGTTGTGCCGCGATCTCGGCGATCCGATAGAGTGCGTGGGGTTTGCTGATGATGTTGCCGTCGTGCCGAATGGAGTCGAGGATGGACAGTGCCTCGTCTTCGCGGTGTTGATAGATCTTGAAGTCGGCCTGGGCCAGACGGTTGAGCTCGGTGCCCGTGGTGTCGTATTCGAGGTTGTCGTCGATGATGAGGGAGAGGGTCATGGCATCGTTGGCGATCAACTTGGAGGTGGCGGCTTTCAGCACCTTGAGTTGGGTCTGTGCCCAGTTGAACTCGCCGATGAAGTAACGCAGCTGGGCGTTGCGGAACCGGGCCTCGTGGCCGAGGGGCTCCTCTTTCATGCTTTTGTCGACTTGACTGTAGAGCAGGGTGGCTTCCCACACCTCGTCGGTATAGAGATAGATGTCGGCCAACTTGAGTTTCAGCCGGGCTTGGGTGAACTTGGCGTTGGTCTGTCCGATGGCTTGCTGCAGGAGGGCGACGGCTTCGGGTACCTGATGGAGGTGGTAGGCCATGAGGTCGGCCTGGATCTCCACGAGGTAAGGGTATTCCTTCGAACCGATGTTTTGATAAGCCTCGTCGATCTTATGGCTGAGCCGCTCATAGGTGCGGGTGTCGGTGACGTGCCGGTCCAGGCACAGCTGGTTCTCGGTCTCGATGGAACCGACCAGGGCCCTTCCGTAAAAGGGGTTGACCTTGCCCTTCTCGAGGACGTAGTCGAAGGCCTCCTTGGCTAGGTCGTACTGGCGGTTGTCGAGGCAGATGTCGGCCAGGTTGATGATCTCCTCCGACTGGTCGCTGTGACGGCGGTCGATGCTCTTGCATTGGGCCAAGGCGATGTCATAGTCTTCCTCCTGAAGGGAGAACCATACCAACAACTTGGCGTACTCGAGGTTGTCGGGCTGTTGCTGGGTCTTCTCCAACAGGGCGATGCGCATCTCGTCGGCGATGCTTTTGTTGACGTCGTACAGCAGCAGGGTCTGGAACCGGTTCTTGACCAACTTGTACTGGTCGGGCTGGGCTTCCAGCTCCTTGAAATAATAGACGAACGCCTCTTGGTAGTTGTTCATGGCCTGGTAGAGGCTTGCCTTCTCGACATAGAAGGGATAGCCATCGCTGCTGATCTGTGCGCCCCGTTCGAGGATCGCCATGGCGTGGTTGTTGAGCGAGCGGCTCCGGAACATGTTTTCGAGGTTGAGGATGCTGCTGCGGTTGTCGGGGATCCCTTTCAGGATCTCGTCGAAGAGCTCGTCGGCTTTCTTGGTGTTGCCTTCGCTTTGGTAGGCGTACACCAGGTCCACCTTCGCCTTCCAGTGGTTCGGGTTGCTGCGGATGAAGCGTTGGAGCTCCTTTTCCGCCTGGGCGAATTCGCCCAGGCGGAAAAGGCATTCCACATACTGGTTGAAGTACTGGGACAGGCCTCTCTTTCGATACAGGTTGTGATACAGGTCGCGGGCCTCCTCATATTCTTGGCTTTGGAAACGCTTGGATGCCAGTTGCACCTCCACTTCGGTCTGGGCATCTTTCTTGTTTTGGGCGCTGACCGCCAGGGGGAGCAGCCAGGCCATCAAGACGAGGAGGAAGAGTCGTTTCATTTCGATACGGCTTTACCGAGGTCTTTTCGGGTTTTCTGAAGCGCTTTCTCCTGTTGTGCCAGCCGGTCCTCGAAGTACTGGATCCGGTAGTGCAGGGTGTCGGCAGCGGCCTTTTCGTCGTTCAGGTATTCTTGGGCGAGCGAGTCGCTGAGGTAATGGGTGTCGATGTCCTTCTGGAGGAGGTCCAGCTGTTGGCCGATGTAAGACAGGTCGTTGCGCATGACGGGCAACAGCTCGTCGAACTGGCTGAGATAGGCTTGGGTGAGGTTGAGGACGTCGAAATAGTCGTTGACCTGCTCCTCCGGCACGAAGGCCAGCATGGAGTCGCACCAGCGGAACTGGTCGCGCAGCGGCACCTGATAGCGCTCTTGGAGCGCTTGGAGGGCGATGCTGTCTTTCTTCAGCTGGGCACGGATGCCTGGGATGGAGCCGTCGGAAGTCGGTTCGGTCCTGCTCCCGCAAGCGGCGAGGAGCAGGACCGAACCGACGGCGATGATCAGATTACGAAATGATATCAAAGCCGGTGTATTTTTGGAGGGCCTTCGGGATGCGGATGCCCTCGGGGGTTTGATGGTCTTCGAGCAGTGCGGCCACGATGCGCGGCAGGGCCAGGGCGCTGCCGTTGAGGGTGTGCACGAGTTGGATGTTGCCGTCCTTGTCCTTGAAACGGAGCTTCAGGCGGTTGGCTTGGAAGGTCTCGAAGTTGGAGACAGAGCTGACCTCCAGCCAGAGCTGCTGGGCGGCCGACCACACTTCGAAGTCGTAGGTGGTGGCGGAAGTGAAGCTCATGTCGCCACCGCAAAGATGCAGGATGCGGAACGGCAGCTCCAGCTTGCGGAGCAAGCCGGCCACATGGCTCTTCATGGCTTCGAGGCGGTCGTAGCTGCCGACGGGGTTGGCGATCTCGACGATCTCCACCTTGTCGAACTGATGGAGGCGGTTGAGGCCACGGACGTTCTTGCCGTAGGAGCCGGCCTCGCGGCGGAAGCAGCTGGAGTATCCTACCGTCTTGATGGGCAGCTGTTCTGCCTTGACGATGGTGTCGCGGAACATGTTGGTCAAGGGCACCTCGGCGGTGGGGATGAGGTAGAAGCCGTCGAGGGGTACGGCATACATCTGGGCTTCCTTGTCGGGAAGCTGACCGGTGGCGTAGGCGGAGGCTTCGTTGACCACGACGGGCGGTTGCGTCTCGTTGTAGCCGGCGGCGCTGGCCTCATCGAGGAAGAAGTTGATCAGGGCGCGCTGCAGCTTGGCACCTTTCCCTTTGTAGAAGGGGAAGCCGGCGCCGGTGACCTTGTTGCCGAGGTCGAAGTCGGCCAGCCCATAGTCGGTGAGCAGCTCCCAGTGCGGCTTGGCGCCTTCGTGGAGTTGGGGCATCTCGCCTTCCTGATGCACGTTGACGTTGTCGGCGGCGGAGGTGCCGCGGGGCACGTCGATCCGGGGAGTATTCGGGATTTCCACGAGCTTGGCCTGGATGGTCTTCTTGATTTCCTCAAGACGGTCGGCCAAGACCTTGGACTGTTCTTTCATCTCGTTGTTCTTTGCCTTCAGCTCGTTGGCCTCGGCGGCTTTGCCTTGTTTGTAAAGGTCGCCGATGGTGCGGGCGTTGCCGTTGAGGGCGGCCAACAGGTCGTCGCATTGCCGTTGGGTGGCACGGCGCTCGTCGTCCAGGGCAAGAATCTCGTCGATCAGGGCGACGTTGTTGAAGTTCTTGATGGACAGACGTTCGATCACCTCTTCTTTGTGATCACGGATGTAGGATAATACTAACATTTACTACGCTGTTTAATTGGTTGCGCAAAAATAAATGAAAAAAACCGGCTATCAATCGATAGCCGGTAAAAAAATGTATGTTATGAAAAAATTATTCGGCGATTGTGCCTTCAACGGGGACGATGGAGACGAACGACTTGTTGTCTTTCTTCTTCACGAACTCAACGATACCGTCGCACAAGGCATAGAGGGTGTGGTCCTTGCCCATACCGACGTTCTTGCCAGGATTGTGCTTGGTGCCGCGCTGACGGACGATGATGTTGCCTGCAATGGCTGCTTGACCACCGAAAATTTTCACTCCGAGTCGCTTACTAGCTGACTCACGACCGTTCTCGGAACTACCGACGCCTTTCTTGTGTGCCATATCTTTTCTGTTTTTTTCGGGTTTTTACATGATGATGTTGTCAATAACGACCTTGCTCAAATACTGACGATGGCCGTTGGAGGTTTGATAACCTTTTCTTCTCTTCTTCTTGAAAACGATGACCTTCTTGCCCTTGCAGTGCTCCTTAATCGTCGCCTCGACGTTGGCACCGGCAACCGTGGGGGCGCCCACTTGGGTAGCGCCGTCGTTGTCAATCAATAATACTCTGTCGAAAGAAACCTTGCTTCCTTCTTCACCTTGCAGTCTGTTGACGAAGATCTCTTGACCGTTCGTGACCTTGAACTGCTGTCCAGCGATTTCTACAATTGCGTACATGTCTCTAAATTTTCGGACTGCAAAATTACAACTTTTTTTGATTGTACAACCATTTCGCAGAAAAATTCCGAATTAATTTTTCATCAGCCCTTCCATGACCTTACCGACATCCGCTTTGGTAAAGCCAATCGGGAAGATGTGACTGGGTTGGAGACGGTGGATTTCATGCGTCTCCATGAAGTGTTTCTCGCCCCCTCCGGTGATGTTGAGCATGATAATGTCGTCAGCTTGCACCTTATTATTATGGATGGCTTGGATGAGCGAGGCAAGGGCCACGGCGGCGGCATGGTAGATGTCGATGCCTTCGGTCGCTTCGAAAAGTTGCTTGGCGGCATTGGCTTCCTCGTTGCTGACGGCCAGGATGTCGCCGTCGGTATCTTTCAAGGCGTCGTACAGCCCTCCCGCCAGCGAATAAGGTGGCTTGCGGTTGGAGAGTACCGGGGCACAGATCTCCGCGGCATCCTTGCGGGCTTGGTCGGGATCGTAGGGCAGCAGGGCCCGTGAGTCGGCACGCCAGGCGTCGTACATGGGCACGAAGGGCTTGTTTTGCGATACATAGAGCTTGGCTTTCTTTTGGCCGAAACGCCCGTCTTCGAGAAAACGCAGGTTGGCTTCCCAGGCGGCGATGGCGCCTGTGCCGCTGCCTACGGCCTGGAAATAGAAGTCGGGGATTTGGCCGATGAAGGTCACCGCCGACATCATGGTGGTGCTCATGCCGTCGCGACGGGCGATGTTCTTGGCACCGCCTTCGGCGAGGAAGCCGGGCAGCTCACAGACGTAGTTTGACAGTTGGATGGCATCGAAGTAGTCGCTGCCCGAGGCGGTGGTGATCAGCTTGACACAGGGGTTCAAGGGCTTGTCGAACCACAGCGCCCCGATGTTGTCCTGGGGCACGCAGAGCAGCAGTTTGATGCCGTTGTCGGAACATACCTTGGCAAACGCTCTGGCCGTATTGCCTGCCGAGGCGACCACCAGCACCTTTTCCTTGTATTCTCCACTTAAGCGTGCGCAAACCGAATAGGCTTCCGTTTCCTTGAAGGAGCAGGTGCTCATTTGGGCACCGATCTTGGGCCACCAGCCGCTGAAGGTGATATACAAGTTGTTCAGTCTCAGGTGTTTGGCAAGCTTCTCACTTTTGTAGGTAACAGGGCAGGAGGGATGCTCCAACATCCGTTTGACAGGCATCCAGTCGGCGAATTTATAAAGGCCGAGACGCTCATCGGTCGCCACATGCAGTTGCTTGTTCTCATACATGGCTCTCACCATGCTTGGCGTGTTGCCCTGAGGGTCGTCCAAGGTCCATCCCTGGTCTTCGAAACGGCGGCCGTCGGCCACGTTCATCAGCTGATACTTTCCCATGATTCCAGTTTTAAAACTGCAAAGGTAAAAAAAATGGTAAATATACGTACTATAAATACCGATACTTTTTAAACGGGGAACCTGTATGGTCTTTTTTTTTACGGATTTTTTTGGGGTGGAAAGTTTTTTTTTCTACTTTTGACACCTTAATAAATATTATGAAATTTCAATCGCAAAAACTATGAAGAATAGACTACTCCTTTTACTTGCTTTGACGCTCTCCATCGGCTGCTTGTTTGCCGGTCCAGTGGATCTGGTCACAGCACGGAAAGTGGGTGCGGGCTTTGCCCAAACCGCCCTTTCACAGTCGGTGAAGGCCGATGCGTTGCAACTTGTTTCCGCTACTGACCACTACTACGCTTTCAATGTCGGCACCAACGGGTTTGTGCTGGTGTCGGCCGACGACCGTTTCCGCCCTATCGTGGGCTACTCCGATGAGGGGTGTTTCCCGACGGAAAACGCATCGCCTGAAATGATGTATTATCTCGACAACCTCAGCCAAGGCCGTCAGATGCTGTCGCGGGGGGTCGCTTCGGCCGAACCGCAGGTGGTTGGCGAGTGGGAGGCCCTGCTTCGTGGGGAGCGCCTTCCCTCCCGCAATGGGAACCGCGCGAAGTTCTACCTGTTGACGACCAAATGGAACCAAAATGCACCTTATAACAAGTTCTGCCCTGGCAACTCCTACGCGGGTTGCGTGGCCACCGCCATGTCGCAGGTGATGAACTATTGGAAATATCCCACCCATGGATGGGGCCATCACAGCTATTACCATTACCAATGGGGGGAACTGGCAGTCGATTTCTCCTCGTCGGTGTACGATTTCGACAAGATGCCCAACGGCATTGCCGCCGATTCGGATCCGGAGTGCATCGATGCCATTGCCAAGTTCATGTACGATTGCGGCGTGGCGGTCGATATGGACTACTCCACCGATGGGAGCGGCGCCTACTCGCAAGACGTGCCCGATGCGGTGCTCAAATACTTCGGTTATACCAACCGCTGCCGGATCTATTCCCGCGATGCATTCGACCTTGCCGAGTTCCATCAGATTCTGAAAGACCAGTTCGACTTGGGCTGGCCTTGCTACTATTCTGGCTCCGACACGGAGGGCCAGGGCGGCCATGCCTTCGTTTGCGACGGCTACGACGAGAACGACATGTTCCATTTCAACTGGGGCTGGAGCGGCTCGGGCAACGGCTTTTTCGCCATCGACGAACTGAATGTGTCCGGCTATATGTTCAACTCCGGCCAGGCGGTGATCACCAATTTCGTCCCTCCGTTCGTGTTTGAAAACACAGCCAAGGCGCCTGACTACCTTACGGCGGTGCCCAATGGCGACGAGGATTTTTCCGTGACGTTGTCTTGGGTGAATCCTACCGCTACCCTCGACGGCCGTCCGTTGGAGGCCATCGACCAGATTGTGGTGGAGCGCGATGGCGTTGTGGTGGGTCTGTATGAGAACCCGGTTCCGGGTGCGTCCGTAACCCAGGTGATTCCGACCCGACTCCCGGCCATGGTGAACTACCGCGTATATGCTGTCTGTAACGGCTATTCCGGACGGAAAGCGCATGCCGATGGCATCAACTTGGGCCCCGTGTGCGACTGGCAGATCCGCTGCTATTCTGCCGATCAGATCGAAGGGAGTCGTGGTATGCTTACCCTCTTCAACGCTGCGGGCAACAAACTGGGCGAATTCGTTCCTGAGACGGAGGACCGCAAGGTGACGATGGAAGTTCCGCAGGGTCGCGTGACCATGAGTTGGGCCGCTCCGGCCGACAGCATGGACGTGGCGATCAGCATTCTGGATTCAGAAGGCCAGACCGTGTTCGACTATGCCGGCCCTTCGGTGAATATGCCGACCGGCATTTTCTTCGAGACGGTGAACACCTGTGGCGGCGTGGGCAGTTTGGTCCATCCTTCCGACCTGACGGCGGAAGTCGAGGGCGAAAACGTGCTGCTGCATTGGACGGGCATCCCCGATCCGGGCTATGGCTACAACATCTATCGCGACGGCTATTTCTATAACATGGTGCCTGACACCACCTCTTTCGTGGATGTGGGAAATGCGGCTGTGATGCACAGCTACTATGTCACTGCCTTCTGTCACGAAG
>JAEEGJ010006127.1_pt1 | contig 36533 bp, 32 predicted proteins | sample 8958761 | NCBI WGS metagenome assembly JAEEGJ01 (sample SAMN16246546, study PRJNA631951) | gut metagenome | biome: gut microbiome; feature: rumen; material: RS-attached | host: Bos | place: Iran: Karaj | collected 2018-10
AAACCCCTTGATTTTACTGGTGATCGTGAGCGGATTCGAACCGCTGGCCTACCGCTTAGGAGGCGGTCGCTCTATCCAGCTGAGCTACACAATCAAGCGTACGAGATTATATCACAAACCCGGAATACTATAAAGACAGGTTTCCGCAAGCATTAATACCAAAGATATCAGGACAAGGTAGAACGGGAGACCGTCAATGTATTTGGACTTTGAGACGAAGATGAGTCTTCTTCTGATAACGGAAAGAAGTCCGGTCATTACGATATCAGCACAAATAATGAATATGAGGATTATAAAAAGGTGCTGTATCTTGGGGATATTCGGATTAACGACGAACATAACTGAAATAAATGCCGCTGCGATAGACACCTCACTGATAAAGTATCTCAGGCCAAAGATCGAACTTCTGAAGTTATGCTTGGCAGAATAGATGGCAATAGATCCGAATAAGAGAGCCGTAAACTGGCAGACAGGAATAGCCATGATCCTGAAGAGGTTGCCGTCAACGATAAACCTTGCAATAAACAGCAGAACAATGCAGATAACACAGCAAAGAGCAAATTCACCTCTGGCAAACAAGAACCTTCTCAAAGAAGCAATGTCTGCTACGGGAATATCCCAGAATTCTGTAAGGGCCTTGGATGTGGCACATCTTGGAGTGCCAGAGATCCTTGATACCGCCCAGCTCATTATTATAAGGAACATTACAGCTGCAAGGAGTGACACGAAAACATAGCGTTTCTCGAAAATATAAGAGATCAATGTTCCGAACAAAGAGCATCCCAGAGCGATTCCGTATGGGATCATGACTTCACTGCCGAACTGAGGTCTGGAGTATTTCTCGTTGTCATCTTCTTTAAATCTTGCAACTGACATTATGCCTAAGGCCATAGGAATAAATCCTGCGGCCGCATATGGTTCGCAGAATCCAAGTCTGTATGAGAATTCGCCCGCTGCGATAAAAAGTGCCATTACAAATGCAAAAGAAACCACTGACAGGTTTCTCGGCATAAAGAAACGCAGCGTTGCCGCCCATATAAACAGGCAGACAAAAGAACATACAACAGGCCACCAGATAGCATTCCCTGCCAAAAGGAATTCCAGGCAAAGAGAGACCATAGTATAGCCCAAAAGGAGAGAACCTCTGGTTGTCAGATATCTTGTAGGTCTGACATGGATAGCGGACACTTTCTCATCCACTTTCCTTCTCGACGCTTCATTATCGAATGGCGTATTGTATTTCTCAGTAAACAGACCCATTCGTTATACCTTCCAGTTCAGATATTCCTTGAGGAATTTGTAACATGTATTGCATGCCTTGACCACGGTTCTTGTCTGGTCGTATTTACCGGAGACAGGCTGTATGAACGTAGCCATCTCACTCATAGGGAGGTTATCCATACTGTCGGTAAATATCTGATTATCTGAAGAACCTCCGGGATTAAGTCCATCTTCTGTCGAATCGTAGTCCGAATTTGTTTTCTTATTACCATTGTTGCCGGTATCCTGACTGTTATCAGGATTGTTGTTATTCGTACTGTTAGGAGTCTTAATGCCCTTTATGCTGGCTTCGATCTCCATAACGGAGTAATAACCTATGGCAGACTGTGAATCGTTATACTTCGTATAGATCTCAGGCGTCTTTTCGAATGAGAAGACCACGTGGCCGTCTTCATTAACATATTCAAGCTCCGCAGCAGTCTTCTGATACAGATGCATCAGGATAACATCAAGACCTTTCATATAGGCATCTTTCTCGTAGCTTGCACGCGAATACTCAATACACTCTTTTGCGAGCTCCACGAAGGGCCTGATATCGCATGTGACACCGCTGACTATGTCTGTTGTACCATCGGACTTCATCGCAAGCCTGTCAGGATCCTGGCACGAAAGGAGAGCGTGGCAGACGTTATAGGACTGTGTAGCCCAGTCAAGGCCGGAAATGACATAAGCGCCTCTTAGCGATGCCTCACTTCTGTCCTGATTGGTCTTATCTGTGCTGAATGCGTCCCACTTAACCTTCTTGATTATGCCGTTCTCGATCTCCATCTCAACATAATCGATATAACGGTTTCTGTCGTCGAAAAGACGCTGTGCGTAGTAAACACCATCCTTTAAACCGGGAACTGTAACAACATCGTTAGTCTCTTCATCAGCGGGTTTGTCTTCGACAACAAAGGCAATGGGGATCTGCTTTCCGATAAGCTTTTCCTTAATAAGCTTCATGTCATCATCATTGATCACATAAGCATTGTCGTCTTCTGTGTTCTTGTTTATCGAAAGTCCTTTGATCCTGGTACTTTCATACTCAAGGGAAACAAGCATGCTGAGGTTCTGTCCGCCTGGGGACTGTACGGTTAAATCAACAACATAACCTTCCGGAATACCCGTAGAACTGTAACCTATATACACACCTTTTATCTCAGGATAATCCTTCAAAGCCTTGCTCTTAACTTTCTCATATGAGAAGGAATCCAGTACTGAACCAAATCTTGTATGATATTCATTCTGGATACGCTTGCTCGCATTATCAGAGGACAGGAAGAATCCTCCGATAACAAGAATGGCGCCTAATGCAAACAGGATAAATGCTTCTGCTATAAGCTGTCTTAATTGGGTATGTGACATCATGATACATCCACCTCCCTGGAGTGGATCTTTCTTCTTGAAAGTGTTTTCGAGAAGAAGTCCAAAACAAATGAGAGGAAATTAACCGCAACCACCGGTGCCAGAAGCGAGACCATAGGACTCAGGAATGGCTTGGTTATTAAGGTAAGCACACCGCACACCACTCCGGCAAATACGCCTGAAGCAAATCTTGACGGCATTGTGGTAAGATCCCCGAGAATGAATACCGCTATGAACATCGCACCGGATGAGAAAAGGTATATTATCATCCCGTCATAGCTGAATGTTCCCGTCTCGATAAGGACGGACAGCGGATAAAATGCAAGAAGAGTAAATATATAAGAAACCGGAGAATAAAGTCTCATGGTTCCCTTAAGCGTAAGGAAGATACCTCCGATAAGAATGCAGACAAAACAGGATGTTCCGATCATTCCCGGGAAGTTTCCGCTCAAAAGCTCGATAAAAGATATTCTGGAGAAGTCAGGATGAACTTTCTCCTCATTCTGTACGATAAGCGTTATCAGTGTAAATCTGGAATTATACTCACCATAAGACAGACCCTGGATCCCGTTAGGCCAGACGAGTTCGGCAAACAGTCTGCCTGCACAGGCCGGATTAATAATGTTGCTTCCCACTCCGCCAAAGACCTGCTTTGTTACGACAGAAGCGAAAAGAACAGCCGACAAAGCGATCAGGAGTGTGGTATCCGGAGGCAGAAGCAAAGCAATCAGCAGACCTTCCACAAGTGAACTCAAGTCAAAATAATCACCTGTTCTTCTTTTCGTAACTCTCGTGCAAACGGTGTCTGCCAGGACAAAAGTTGCCATACAGAACAGTATCAGTATTGCAGCTCTCAGTCCGTAATAGAAAACACCGCAAATGACACACGGCAGCAGAGATACAAGGATAGTAATATAGATATACGGAGCATTCTTCTCCGTATGGATAAAGGGGGCAAGCTGTCTTGATTCAGTACTCATACTTCTTTATCCTTCTCAAAAGGAAGCGTGATCGAATCCTTTGATTTCTTCTTATCACTATCAGCGCCATCAGAATAGTCTTCAAGAAGTGACGCCTCACCTACATAAGAATTATATTCTTCGAGCGTCTTATCTTCAGCACTAGTGTTATCGAGGAGCGAGTTAACCTCAATGATCCTTCCCTCGCCTGCAAAGCTTGCAATTGCCGTTGTAAGATTGATGCCCGCCGGACATACATAAGAACAGGAACCACAAGCGATGCATTCTCTGGCACCTTCTTCAGAAGCCTTCTGCCTTAATCCCTGATTAAGCATCTCGAAAATCGTATTAGGCGAAAGATTCATAGGACAGCACTCGGAACAAAGGCCGCAGTGAATGCAAGGTGTCCTCGGAACCTCGGTGCGCCTTACGACGGAAATAACTGATGTGGTCTTAACGACAGGGGTATTCTCAGGCTCTTTGATCTCGATGCCGGTAAGGCAGTTTCCCCACACTATCCTGTCACTGCCGTTCTTGATATCCTGGGCATTCATGAGCAGTTCGGAAACGGGTGTTCCTATCGGAACGAGCATATTGTGTCCGCCCGAAGCGTCACCTGTAACAGATACGATCCTGCTCATCATGGGGATGTTGTCAGACAGAGCCTCCCAGCATGCAAGCATCGTCGAGCAGTTAAAGAGAACTGCTTTGCAGGATTTCTCTATCGTCTCACCCAATGCAAGGTTCTTGCCGTACAAAGCTCTTGCAACAAGCCTGTAGTATCCCTGAGGAAAGCGTTCCCTGAAGAGCTTTATCTCGAATTCAAGATCCTTGAAGTCGTTCCTGATCTTTTCGATGGAAGATATAAGAGACTGTCTTTGCTCTTTTCTGTTTTCGGATATAAGGAATATGCACTTGGATGCACCTACAGCTCTCGCACAAGCGCTGGAACCAAGCACGACATAATCAGGATACTCCGTAATAGCTACAAGATCTGACGTTGAATAAGGCTCACTCTGAAGACAGTTGACTAGGAAATCTTTAACCACTTCTGTCCTGGCTCTTCTGAGCTTTGCAGCAGTAGGAATACCTTCACCGCCCATTCCGCAGATACCGGCATCTCTGATAATGCCGATAGCTTCACTGGCTGTAAGCTTGAAGCCTGACCTCGGTCTGACAGATTCAAGCCTGTTACGCTTCATGTCATTTGCAATGGTAACAGCCGGTGTGATGATACCGTTGGGAAGCCTTATCTCAGAGATATTGGTAACCTTGCCTGAAATACCGCTGTGAACAGGCACTGCGAATGTACCCTTCTCAGGAACACCCACGCACTGACCGATCTTTACATAATCTCCGACCTTAACCGTAGGTACGGCAGGGACACCGTAATGCATCTTCATAGGAAGGATGATCTTCGTGGGATATACCCTCTCGAACATGATCTCCTTGACAAAAGGGGAACGCTTCGAAAAATTCAAAACGTCCCCTGTAAATAGTCCTCTGTAAAATGAATAACGTTTGCGGTCTGACACTTTTCTCTGATCCCGTAACGGAAGATTGACTTGAATATCCGGCTATCAGTCGGAATAACCTTCGAGCTTCTTCGACTTCGGTGATCTGTTGAGCTTTCTGATGGCCTTTGCCTCAATCTGTCTGATACGCTCACGTGTAACACCGAGCTTCTTACCGACCTGCTCCAATGTCATCGGAACGCCGTCCTTAAGACCGAATCGTAATTCGATGACTCTTCTTTCCCTGTCAGTTAAGCCGTTAAGAGCCTGGATAAGGTCTTCCTTAAGGAGGATCCTTGCTACCTCTTCTTCAGGTGCAGCAAGCTCGTCGTTGGAGATGAAGTCAACCAGGTGGCTGTCCTCTTCCTCACCTACCGGCTTATCGATGGAAATAGGATCCTGTGAGATCTTCTGGATCTCTCTGATCTTTGCAACTTCCATACCCATAGCTTCAGCCAGCTCTTCAGTTGTAGGCTCTCTGCCGAGGTCCTGTACGAGCTGACGCTGTACTCTTGTAAGCTTGTTGATAGTCTCAACCATGTGAACAGGGATTCTGATCGTTCTTGCCTGGTCAGCGATAGCTCTTGTGATCGCCTGGCGGATCCACCATGTAGCATATGTTGAGAACTTAAATCCCTTAGTGTAATCGAACTTATCTACTGCCTTGATGAGACCGATATTACCTTCCTGAATGAGATCCAGGAGTGAAAGACCACGGTTCATGTATTTCTTAGCGATAGATACTACAAGTCTTAAGTTGGAATTGATAAGGAGGACCTTTGCTTCCTCATCACCCTTTGCCATTCTCTGGGCAATCTCTTTCTCCTGCTCTGCATCGAGGAGTTCGATCTTACCGATCTCCTTGAGATACATCTTGACCGAGTCATCAACGACATTGGCATCCTCGCCGTCGGTATCCATATCACCGTCATCGCCATCCAGATCAGGATCACTGATCTTAACTCCGCCGTTCTCAAGCTCTGCTCTGAGATTGATCATCTCATCGGGTTCGATCTTATATGAATCAGTAATTGCCTCGAATTCTGTCTCAGTAATCTGATTCTCGTTCTTCTCTGCGAATTTCTTTGCCTGTGCCAGCGCTTTTTCAAATTCTGTCATACCGGTAGATCACCTCATTGATATCAATTGTTGTCCCGTTAACCTTACTGCCGTACAGTACAGCAGTCTTAAAGGTTACTTACTTGTTTCCGTAGTCTCGATAATCGTTACTTTTTCCTGAACGTCCTTTGTAACGCCGTCTTTAGTAGCGTGGAAGACAGTATCAGGTGTGTAGACGAACATCTCAACATTACCGGAAGCATCACCGCCGCGCTTGTCGGCACGAAGCTTTGTGTAATTGGAATAAAGTGCTGTTACATCTGCTTCATCAATGTCATCTGAAAGACCAAGCTTAATATACTGGCAGCTAAGTCCGTAGATATTAGCCTGCTTAAAAGCAAATTCTGAGTAATTTACATTTGATGATGTTGCGTAAATGAAGTCGAGATCATTTGAGATCGAATCGTGTAAAGCCTTACGTGAAAAATAAAGCGGGAATGCTATAGCAAGGATAATTGCTACTGCAAGCACAACGCCTGCTGCCATTCCGATAACGAGCTTCTTAGGAGCCTTAACGTCGTTAGGAGAGATCTCAAATTCATTAGCCTGAAGCTTAACAGCATTAGGCTGTGACTTGGATGTCTTATCCCTTGCTACTGCCTTCTCAACAATATCAGGCATTACGGGATTGGCGTAATAATGCTTATTGCCTTCCTGCTTCTCGATCTTTTCATTCTTGAATTCATATCCGTCAGGATTCTCAAGGATCTTAACTGCCTCAGCAGAAGGAAAAACGCAATTGCAGAATATGCACTCACAAAGTTCGTCCCTGTCATCGAACATAACCAGTGAACCGCAGTTCTTGCACATACCTTGTTTAGTTGCCATCAAAAAATCGTCCTTTTTCTTGAAGAATGCGCTTTAAGCAAACTTGGAGCCGACTTCTGATCCAGGGATAATGTTTGTAACCGGCCGTAAATACGGCATTCCCTCTGTGTAGGCATAGTTCTACTTATAGCAATCGTAAATTATAATATGCTTACTAAGAATCGTCAAGATATATTTAATGTCCTTGACACCTCTGTCCCGCCGTCTGTATTATCTGACCTATCAAAAGAACAGCGAGGAATCCTTGTGCCGAGATCCAGATCCAGATTATACCCTGACTTCAAGCCGTCGAACGACAGCGAGAGGTTCATGCTCGAAGCAATAAAAGAAGCCGAAAAGGCTATAGATCTCGGAGAATGCCCGATCGGATGCGTGATCGTTAAAGACGGAAAAGTATTTGTAAGATCCCATAATCTCCGCCTCACAAGAGGCAATGCCCTCGCTCACGCCGAAGTCATAGCGATCGACAAGGCATGCAAAAAGCTCGGTGACTGGAGACTTGAAGACATGGATATGTACGTCACCCTGGAGCCATGTACCATGTGTTCCGGTGCGATAATCCAGTCAAGGATCCGCAAGGTCTACTTCGGTGCATATGAGCCCAAGAGTGGCGCTGTCGTATCCTGCAATGACATATTCGAAGTATCCCACGGACACAACCACAAAGTCGAATTCGAAGGCGGCATTCTCGAAAAGGAATGCTCCCAAATGATGCTGGATTTCTTCCGTGCGATAAGAAAACGTGATGCCGGTAAGAAAAGATCATTGAATTAGACTTCTACAAACTCTCCGTAACGAACAAGATACAAGAGCTTATGAGCGACCTTAATGCCGTCTTCTTCGCATGCAGCCGCATAGCTGTTAAGCTGGAATGCATGTCTGGTAAGGGCTTCCTTTGCTCTTTCTTCCGGACTTACATCTCCCAAGCGGTCAGTCTTATAGTCGAGGATCGTGTATCCTTCATCGGTCTTATAGATCAGGTCTATGATTCCCTGTACGAGAGCAGAATCACCTTCATTGCCATTGATATATACCGAGAAGACTATCGGCTTCTCTGATCTGGCGGTTCCATCCTTAAAACTCCTGATAATATCACCGGTTCTGCCGTCATTGCAGAATGCCAGTATTCCATCTCTGAATTCAGATGCCACTTCCCTGGCGTTGTCTGCTGAACAGATATTCAAATACCCTTCGTTTATCAGAGCTTCAATTTCAAATTCAAAGGAAACAGAACCATTCCTGATTCCCTCAAGATCTATAAATCTCATGATCCTGTGAAGGATCGTGCCTTTGGCTGCCGAAGTGAGCATGGAAACATTATCGCTGTCAAAATCATCTATGCTTCTTATCTCAAGATCCACATGTGCAGTATCAGAAGGCTTTCTGTCGCCTCCTATTCCGGTTACGGAAACCTTGAATGGTATATCGACACTTTCCTGATATCTGTACTCAGGAATGACAAGCTTTCCATCCTGATCGAACTCAGGCTTATCCTTAGTCTCTTCTTCTTTCTGTTCAGCCTCTTCAGCCGTTCTTGCTGCTTTCCGGCCTTCATAGAGCTCGATTATCTTTTCTGCAGGCATCTCAACTACTTCAAAACCTTTGCAGACATTACCATCCAGATCCATGAAAGGAACAGTATTGCCGGGCTTAAGATCCCCTGCTTCCGCGATCGTGCGAAGAGCTTCACCATCAGCGCTTCTTGCAAGTCCGCTGAACAGGCAATAAGGAAGCTTCATATCTCCTGAAAGCCAATGTCTTTTATCGAACTGTTTATCCTTATATTCGAGAGCCTGGGTGAAAGCCTTTCTTATAGGACTGGACTTCGTCTTGTCTTCAAAATCACAGCCTGTAATGACTGACAGGCTCTCCTCTGCACGTGTCAGGGCAACATAAAGAAGTCTGCACGTCTCGCTGTTAGAAGCAAGTCTCATCTTCATCTTGTAGATATACTGCTCAAATGAATGACTGCGGGTAATATCTTCTGCATTGTAATCTTCGGTGATAAAGCCGTCATCTCTGTCAAACATAATGCTTGAAAGTGTGTCCTTGCGTTCATCCTGTCCGCCGGTAGCGATAAGGATAACGAACGGGAACTCAAGACCTTTACTCTTATGCACCGTCATGGTTGTAATCTTGTTCTTGTTTGCATCAGTAACCTCAATATCGGCAGACTTGATCTGGATCTTCATCTGCTCAAGCTCTTCAGCGATTCCTGACAGATCCGAACCTCTTAGCTTAAAGCTTGCAGATAGCCAGTCTTTAAAGACATCGAACTTGCTGCTGTCGCCATCCCTTGCTTCAAGGGTGGCTTTTATACCTGTCTCCCTATAGATGAGCTCGATAATGTCATCAATATCCGTGACCATCGCACTCATTCTTATCTTGTCGAAAACATCGATGAAGTTCCTGACCCTTAACGCCAGTTCCTCACTGCTCTTTTCCGCATATACACGGAGTCTTAACATCAGCGGTTCTTTCTCTATCGGCGTACCGCTCTGTTCGTGTATAAACGCCTGGATCTGCGCTATCTCTCCCACAGTAAAATTAGAGAATCTGTAGTTCGAAAGCATTACTCCCGCAAGGTATTCATCCCTGTATTCATTGCCGAGACAGATAAGGAAATTTATGAGTCTGTGGATATCAAGATCCTCAAAGACATCCGTAGTAAATCTTCCAGATGCCTCGATCTTTCTTCCGTCTTTTAAAGTGCAGCCGTTAAGATATCTTGCTATTCTTTCAGCCTGGTTATTCGAAGCTGTAAGAACGCATATATCCTTGAATTCAGTCTTCGAACCGTCAACTCTGGTACACTCTTCAAGATACCTCTTGACTTCGCTTTCCACCGCAGCCAATACAGCCCTCTGTTCAGGCTTTGTCTTATCGCCGTCATCAGTCTTCGGAATGGCGGTATCAGTAACGATTATCCTCGGAAGTGTGCCATGTCTGGATTCTTCCGTCTTGCTCAAACGCTGGTCTTTTCCATACTCTATCTCAGATGCGTTCTCGCTCATTATCTGCTCGAAAACATAATTGGCAAAAGCCAATATCTCACATGTGCTTCTGTGGTTCTCTTTAAGATAATGTACTTCACCCTTCTTCGCTCCCGAAGAGTATTCCTTCATCCTTGTACCGAAGATGTTAGGGTCTGCAAATCTGAACTTGTAGATACTCTGCTTGATGTCGCCAACTCTGAACACGTTTCCGTCAGGTTTTTCAAAGCATTCGATGATAGCATCCTGAAGTCTGGTGTTATCCTGGTATTCATCTACGAAGATCTCTGTAAATTTCTCACGGTAAAAAGCTGATGCTTCATCATTCTTAAGGATCTGATATGCAGTGTGTTCAAGATCGGAATAGTCCATACCGTGCATTGAATTCTTGACCGCAGCATAGTGTTCATCTGTCTTCTTAAGAAGTTCTACAAAAGCACGGCACGCAAGTGTGCCCTCGTTCTGATTTGCAAGTATCTCTTCTTCATTAAAATCGAGGAGATTGCTGTATTCTTCCGGGAGATCTATCGCATTCTCGTATTTGCTTCCGTCCCAGCTTCCGGGAGAGATGAAATGCCTGAAGGAAACAAGCGACATAAAAGGCTTATCGTCGCCCCTGAAATCAGCGCCTCTGAATATTGTCTTGTAAGTAAGATTTCCCAGTTCTTTAAGCTGTCCAAGGATATTGAAGAAGCTAGCACCTTTATTGGTCTTATAGTGTTCGATCACTTTATCGATCCTGTCTATGACCATACTTAAGAATTCATCATTCGTGTATTCTTCTACAATCTGATATGTGTCATGAGAGGCAAGAACAGATGCAAAATCACTGCTCTCAAGGACCGCCTTGATCCCTGCCAGATATTCAGTAATTGTCGCAGGAATATCGTTTCCTTCTTCGAAATACATTATCTGGCCTTTTCTGTCACGTTCTTCACGCTTGGAGATAAGTTCCTCACACTTATTGAGGTAATCAGGCAAACTCCTTAATGTCTTATATGTACTTGTAACGATACCGGTCAAAGAATTATCGCTTCTTCCGTCTCCGAATCTTCTCGTGAATCTTACAAAGTTATCGTCTTCAGATTCGCATCCGGAATACATGGACCTTATTGCATAATCAACTGCTGTCTGCAGCAATACACCCTGCTCACTGTCGCTTAAGATCCTGCACGAAGGATCGGTAAAGTCTGCCATCGGACCATCTTCAAGAAGATATCCCTTCTCCTTTATTACACGTGAACAGAAGCCATGCATTGTCTGGATATATGCATTGGGAAGCAGATCTATCTGGTTAGAAAGTCTTTCAGCTGATTCTGTATCGCCTGAAAGGACAGCTTCATTCCTGAGGCTTCTAAGCTTCTCCTCGATCTTATCGGCCATGTGTGATGCAGCATCTTCAGTAAACGTTACAACGAGCATGCCGTCAACCGAAAGCTTTCCGCTCTTTACTTCATCACCTATCCTTGCAGTAAGCACAGTGGTCTTTCCTGAACCTGCAGATGCGGAAATGAGGTTGTTATTAAGCCCGGCATTAATTATCTTTTCCTGTTCTGCTGAAAACTTCATAACTTAGCCCTCCTTTCCTTCTTCATCTTTGCCTTCAAGGATATCTTTCATGGCAAGGATCGCACGTCTGTCTTCCTTACCCATATTCTCATCTGCACCGATCCTCTTTGTGATCTCGTCGTAACCCGGATCTTTCCTTGCTTTGCCTGAATCAGTTGGCTGAGCTGCCTTCTCACACTTTGATACGATAGCTCCGTATTTACTCTTGCTGCTTGTATCGATCTGTCTTCTGTACTTAGGGTCTGACGGATCGTTGCCGCAGAAGCCCTTATAACTGCAGTAATTGCACAATTTTAACTTAGGCACTGCTGTCACGGCATCAGCCTTGCCTTCAGCAATCTGATCGACGCTTTCCTTAATAACATGCTTTGAATAGTCAATAGCGATCCTGATCGCTTCGTCATTGTAACCTGAGAGCACCGGAACACACGTCAAAGGCTCTCCCTTGTCATTAGCTCTTAATCCGACCTGGACATATCCGTAATCATCAATTACTGCATCTTTGCCTTCCTTAATACTCTTCTCAAGAATAGCTCCGGAATATGCAGGGAGCTGGATCTGTGTGCCGTTCAGAAGTGATGCGGAATCTACATCTTTATCAAAGCTCTTATAGTCAATGGTCCTGAAATGTATCTTGTCATCCTCGCCTGTCTTAACATCATATCTGTCAATAAAACCGCTGAACTTCAGATCAATGCCTTCATAAGGGATATCAAGACTTAAGCCGTCTCCTCCGATACGTTCCTCAATACCTTCCGGAACAAACCCGGTGTTTACAGAATCACCGAGCACGCCACGGAACATCTTCGTAAACATTCTTCTGAGCTTGGCATATGTATCCATCTCAAATACACGGTCTTTAGGATTACCGTCTTTGTCAACAGAACCGAACGAAGCTCTCTCTGATACTGCCTCCTTAAGGCACTTATCAGCAAAACTGTTATATCTGGACTCATCCTCGAGAAGTTCTTTTGCCATTGATCTGAACTTATCTGGATTCCTACCGCTCTCATCTCTTAGATTCCTGTACGCAGCTTCGAACATGCCATGGATAAGGCTTCCGAAAGAGTTAGGCTGTATCTTCGTGTTGTCATCTCTCGGTGCAGCTCTCAGTTGTCGCTGAAGCATAAACTGGAACGCACACGATCTGTAACTTTCAATGGAAGAAACACTCGTATAGATAGCTTTTCCTGTTGTCCCGTCAGGTCTGGTTCCTGACAAAAGCCTGCCCATAACTTCGGGCGGTATAGCTGATGTCTCCAGTGTATGTCTGAACTTGACCGGATCTCCTGCAACAGGATTCTTGAAAGTATTGACAATATGGAAGGCCGGATCAACATATCTCTCAAGGTATTCAAACACACGGCTCTTGGGCTTTCCATACTCATGAACCATATAGAGGATATCCGAGGCGGAACCTAAAAGGAGACAAGCTGTAACAAACTCCTCTCTCATCTTGTTCTGTGCCTTATCAGGAAGATCTATGCTCTCAGTGGCATTCGATAAGGACTTGAGCTCTATACCGCTTAAAAGACCTTCTCTCATACGCACATAAGGGAAATTATCCTTCTGTGCGCCAATGATGAACAAGACCTTGCAAGGCGTTACAAATGCATGCTCCGGAGTAGTGATCTCAATCGAATCCACCTTCAAAGGGATAGTTCCTTCAGTACGGTTCCTCATGTCTGTCCTGATCATCGAGAGGAAATCCTTCTGTGAGATCTCACAATCATTCATCTCATGTGTAGAACACATAAGCAAGCTTACAAGTTCATCGTAGCCTCTAACGAGTGCTACAGCAGCCGTGTCATCTCCTCTTGAGATAAACTCATCTCTTAAAGGCTCGATGAAACCTCTCATCCTGTCGAAGAATTCAAGGCTCTTTCTTGCCTTGCCTGACAATGTCTTCTCAGAATATATGGATTCGCAAGAAGCTCTCAGCGGGATAAGAGAACGCTCAACGACATAATCATAAAAGAATCTTCCGCTGTCGACAAAGCCTTCCTTATATCCGGGTACCGTTCCTCCGATTATCCAGAATCTGCGCTTATTATGTCCTTCCTCAGGATCTGCATATGCATCTTTATCGAATAATCTTCCCGCATCAGTAATGTTCCTCGCATAACAGTAATTCTCAAAACCATCAGCGATATAAGGCGGGATCCTTAACATTCCGGAACGCATAGCCTTCATGATGAGTTCGAGTGTATAGCCTGCTCTGGGAAGCTCAAGCAGGATCTGCATCATATAAGGAACAACTGTACCTCCCAGTGAGATCTTCCGGTCAATAAAGACATCAAGACCGTAAAGTTCTGCCGTACTTCTCATCCTGGTCATTATGTCTTCATTACAGCATACGATCCTGATATCACGGTATCTGTAATCATGATTCCTTGTAAGATCTATGACTTCACTGAATATGTATCCGACTCTGTCATCAATGCTCGAGAGCTCAGATAATCTTACCTTTCCCTTTGTATCAAAAGCATCAGGATAGCTGTCAGAAGCAAAACCGTTTACAAGAACGCTTAACTCATCAGTTACATGCTGAGCATCAAGAACGCTGCCAGATGCTCCAAGGCCTTCTAACAGGCTCCTGAAATCTTCGCCGGTCTTATAGACAGCAGCATAATGAGAGCCCTCTGATCCTGTGATGACATTAAACTCAATATCACAGCCAAGGTCAGACAAAAGCGATATAAGCTTTATCTCCTTAGGTGTGAGCATTCTTGTCGCACCAAATCCAACGAACACAATCTTAGATGCAAGGATCGCTGAAAGGCCGCTTGCACGTCTGGAAGACAGGCTCTGCAAAGTAACTGAGGATAATCTGTCACAGGCAAGAGCTATGGGCTCTCTTAAAAGATTAAGCCCGTATCTTGAATTCATCTGAATAAGCTCATTCATAATGAGATGGAGATCTTTGAGCTTGTTGATGAACTGGACTGTGGCAGCAGAACCTTCAAGTGATTCAATAGCCTTATCTATCTCATCAACTCCAATGCCGTATCTGGAGAAATCTCCTAAAAGAGCGATCATAAGATTGATGTAATCGATCCTGGATGAAAGAGTTCCAAACGCCTTCAGCTTATCCTTATTATTCGCAAGGATGTTATATATAGCATTACGGAGCATGATCTCTCCGCCCTCAGCCACATAATTAGTACCAAGCTCATCCAGGATATTGCCTGCAAGCTTTCTGAAACTTAAGACATCTCCTGATACCAGAGAAGACGAGAGATTAAGGATGCCATCTTCTGTATGGATCTCACCATTACCGGGGGCATAACTCTCCTTAAAGGCCAGAACTTCACGTTCCACCTGAGCCTTGGCAAATTCAGGTGCGACAAAGATAAGTTCCTTACCTTCTGAACTCCTAACTGCATCTTCAATAACTTCCCGGGAGACCGGTCTGATATCACTATATGTCTTAAATCGGATCATCTCTGATAAACCTCAAAATCTTTTCTAGCTAGATTTTACGATTAACCGGTAGTTTTGCAATGCGATTAATAGGACAGATTGTCCCGCTAGAAAAATAGTGACCCGGCAAATAAGCCGGGTCACAGGAGGGGGTGCTATAAGGAAACTGATAATTGTTTATTTTAATTCTGCTTTCCTGAACTTAAGGAAGCATGCTCCGAGAATAGCAAACAGGAATACGATCGAAGATACTGCAGCTGTCATCAGATTGGCAGGTGTAAAATCCTGGAAAATGAGGAATGTCTGACCTGCGGGTGTAAACGGCAGAATGTTCATGAGAAGATTCTGTGAGATAAGAAGCTGAGTTACGATATTCAATGCAAGCAATGTGATAAGGTTTACTGCAATCGCACCGCCGAGGTTCTTAAAGAACATTGAAATAAATACGCATATTGCAGAGAACGCTACTTCAACGACAGTGAATACAAGGCTTCTCATGATGACTGACATCCAGAAGTTACCGCCCGCATCGCCGATTCCGCCTGCCATAAAACCGATAAGTCCGTTTACGCCGACAGTTACGATACAGAATGTTGCAATGGCGAAAGCGTATGAGATGAGCTTTGCTGCCAACACGCTGAATCTGCTGTTGCCTGCCATAACCGCTGCCTGGACATTTCTTGTTTCAAATGCCTTTGTGATGTGTATGCCTGCATAGATTCCGGTAAAGAATATGACGAATGCATTGAAATTATTCATCGTCAAAAGGAACATATCATATCCGGACGCTTTGTAGTACAAAGGCTCTAAAAGGAACAGGAAAACACACAAAAGGAAAGCGATGCCCATGCCCCAGAACGCTTTTGATCTAAGCGTCTGCTTCATTTCCCATCTTAGTAAATCTTTCATGTTAATTCCTCCCCAAAAGTTCAATATAATAGCTTTCCAAAGATCTCTCGTTGCGCATCAGAAGTGTTACCAGTATCTTCGAATCGAACATCCATCGTGCAATACTTTTGATCGGCACATCATCGTATACTTTAATGCTGTTGCCCTCATATCCGACAGACTCGACACCCTTCTCGTGAAGCACTTCTATCGCAGCAGCTGTCTGATCTGTCTCTAGGGTTATGTAGGAAGAACATCTCTCATCCAGCTGTTCTCTCGACAATGTATCGATGATCTCACCGTGGGATATGATGATGTAATCTGTGGCGAGCTGATATAGTTCAGTAAGGATATGGCTTGATATCAGGATCGTAATCCCGTCATCTTCACATAACGACCTCAGGAGTTCTCTTACTTCATACATACCGACAGGATCAAGTCCGTTTACAGGCTCATCAAGTATAAGGAGTTCCGGACTGAATACGAGCGTCATTGCGATACCCAAGCGCTGCTTCATTCCCATCGAAAAGTTCTTCACCTTCTTATTTTTAACATCACCTAATCCGACACGGGAAAGCAACGGTTCGATCTTACTCTTGTCTTCTCTGCCATACAGCACCTGCTGCATCTCGAGATTCTGCCAGGCGGTTTTCCCCATATCGAGTATCGGGTTTTCGACAAGGCATCCTATCTTCTTACGGGCATTATAAAGGCCCTTTTTATCTGATGCACCGAACAGTTCCACTGTGCCTTCGGGCGCATCTGTAAGCCCTGTCAAAGCTCTGATCGTTGTAGTCTTTCCCGCTCCGTTTTCTCCGATAAAGCCGTAGATCTTTCCTTTTTCTACTGAAAAACTAACGTTGTTCAGAACCGTCTTTGAACCGTATTTTTTTGAGAGATTATTTACTCTTAAGATCGTACCGTCCATGTTTTATCTCCTTGAAGTTCGTGATAGTCATAAGATACTAGACGAACCTTAAGATAAAACTCCAGAAACCTTAATCCTGTCTTAACGCATTATAAGCAGTTCCTTACAACTCCTGCTTCTCAGAATTAAAGTGCTCAATAAACTCTTCAAGGAATCTGTGTCTTTCGACAGCCATTCTGCGCGCAGGATCCGTATTAAGCTCATCTTTCAGGAGCAGAAGTTTCTCATGGAAGTGTTTTATACCATCATCAAGAGATCTCCCCTGTTTACCGCCATAAGCAAAAGTACGTGCAATACCTATCGCTCCCATCGCATCTAACCTGTCTGCATCCTGAACTATCTTTCCTTCAATGGTCTCAGGCTTTCTTCCCCTGTTCCTGCTGAATGAGACAGAATTGATGATCTGACAGATGAAGTCTGCTTTACTTCCGGTTATCCCGTGACCATTAAGGAAGGCACGTGCATTTTCATTATCTTTTGTATCGAAAAGCTTATGGTCATCAGCATCGTGCAGCAAAGCTGCCAATGCAACGGCTTCAATATCACACTCTGCTTCATTCTCTGCTATCTTCATGGCATTCGAGAATACTCTTAAACTGTGCTCTGCATCATGTCCGTCAGAGTGTCCTGCAAACAATCCTTCGATATATCTTTTCGCTTCTGAAATCAGCTGTTCATTCATAAGTGTTTTCCTTATCAGCAGTTTCCCGTATAAACATAATTAAGTTTTTCTCTTGCAATATCAGCAAGACCATATACTGTACTTACCGGGGTAGGCATACTGTCTTTCATGTGGAATCTCGGGAAGAATCTTGATACATGCAATGGAATGTTCTTTCCGCCTTCAAGGGATGCGATCCATCCTGTCATCTCACGCATCATGTCAGGTGAATCACTAATACCCGGCACGATAAGACATGTAAGCTCCACATGTGCACTCTTTACCGCACTTTCGATGAAATCCATGGTCATCTTAAGATCACCGCCGAGAACATCTCTGTATGTATCAGGATCAAAACATTTAAGATCGATATTCATTGCATCGATATAAGGTCTTATCTCATCCAGAACAGACACTTCTGCAGTACCGTTACTTACGATGACATTCTTCAGACCTTTCGCTCTTGCAAGCTTTGCCGTATCACGGACAAATTCATAAGCTATCAGAGGTTCATTGTAAGTAAATGCTATGCCGATATTGCCGTTCTTCTTATACTTTTCAGCAATGCTGACCAATTCATCCGGAGTGATAAGTTCCGCAGTATCGGCAAACTCTTTCGCTTCTTCTCCCCAGGATATCTCACTGTTCTGGCAGAACGGACATCTGAGATTGCATCCGTAACTTCCGACTGAAAGGATTCTCGAGCCCGGGAAAAACCTGTTCAGAGGTTTCTTCTCGATCGGATCTAACGCAATGGATGTAATACGTCCATAGTTAGCAGGAGCAACCCTGTCACCCATTCCGATCCTCGCTCCGCAGGCTCCGATGCGCCCTTCAGTAAGATCACAATGTCTGAAACAAACATGGCACCTGGTCATTTGATCCTCCATCAAATGTGACGCACTACTTCAAACCTTTGAAGCATATACTTTTCGCCGGGTCTTATTCCGCCCTTCTGCATTGCAATCGACACCTGGTCTTCAACGGTATCCACTCCGTCCAGATCCGGAAGCAGTAAGCCTCTTCTTCCGTCTTTTGCAGATACGATGACTCCGTATCTTTTAACATCAAGCAAATCTTTGGAATCAATGTCTTCAGGTTCGCCTAATACATCTACATTGATCTCGAGAGCAGGGAGTTCATCTTCTGTTACCGGATCAAATCTTGGATCTCTTGTGGAAGCACTGATGGCATTTCTCGCGATCTCAGAAGCGAGATTGGGAGAACAAGGTGAAATGGTTCCGATGCAGCCTCTGAGCTTTCCGTATTTATGTATAGATACGAATGCCCCTGCGCGTGTATTTAAAAGCTGATCAGTATCTTCATTTTCTTTTACGATCTTTAACAGATCACCAGGTATCTTCAGTGTCTTCCTGCTTTTTATGAATGTCTCAAGAGAGAGTCTTGCGAGCCTGACATAGATATCTGAAGCTTCCCTCTTTTCATTCAATTCCAGCTTAGTTTTGTCCAGATAGATTTTTACAAATTCACGGTCAGAAGATTCTCCTTCTTCCGGATAGAATGAACATATTCCGTAGCCAACACCTGTAACGTCCTCATGCGAGAAGACCGAAGCTCTTACATTTCTCTTATCCCAGGCACCTGCCATAATGACAAAGGACCTGTGACCGCATTCAGCTGCCTTATCGCAGAATGATTCGCTGAAATCAAAGAGTTCTCCAAAAGAAGCCCTTCCCATAACATCCATTATCCGCTTGTCGTATTCCGGACCTTCTTTTGCAAATCCGTACGGACCATAATCCTGAAGCTTGTGCGACAGATCGCCGCTTGCCACGAAAACAGCATTACGGCCAAGTTCGTTAACAGCATCAGCGATCATCATACCTAGGTTGTAATGATCTTTAAGAGGCAGACCTGAAAGGCCTATCCTTACTATCTTTCCGCCTTTGTACTTATTACGGATAAACCAGAGCGGAACCATCGTACCATGATCTAACTCGGGGTTCTCTTCACCTAAAGTTCCGCACGGAAGATTATATTCGTCAGCAATGCTGCAGATCTTATCGACAAGTTCTTCATCGTAATCTTCAGAGAACTTCACACCGGGAGCACCAAACCTGGCAAATGACCCCTGTGCGCTCTTACCGGGAGAGATATGGAAATAATCCGCGTACATAGTCTGGTGGGGACTTGTGATGATGATAGTATCAGGCTTGATCGCTGCTATCTCATCTGCGATCTTCTCATAGGATGCAATAGTCTTTAAGACTTCTTTCTCTCCGCCGCGGCCTACCTGAGGCACGATCAAAGGCGGATGAGGAACCATAAACGAAGCTAATAACGGCATAAAGTTACCTCGATAATCATTCGCAAAAATCCTATTGAATAATTATATCAGAATAACTGCCGCAGCATCTTTATCTGAGTTTTCTCATGCACCTCATCGCATTTAATATCGCAATGATCAGGACACCAACATCTCCGAATACAGCAAACCACATATTTGCGATGCCGGCAGCACCAAGAATGAGTATCACTGCCTTTACTCCAAGTGCGAAAATGATGTTCTCCCAGACGATCCTCATAGTCTTTCTGGCGATCTTTATGGCATCTGCTATTTTCGACGGCTTATCATCCATGAGAACGACATCGGCAGACTCTATGGCAGCATCAGAACCCATAGCTCCCATCGCGATACCGCAGTCTGCACGCATGAGAACAGGAGCATCATTAATACCGTCTCCGACAAACGCAAGCTTGCCTTTTCCGGATTTAAGCAATTCTTCAACTTTAGCTACTTTATCAGCCGGTAAGAGTTCGGCAAAAAAGCCTGTAAGGCCTAACTTGTTTGCAACGTTTTCTGCTACGCTCTTCTTATCTCCCGTAAGCATTACAAGACGCTTAACACCAGCGTTCTTAAGGCTCTTAATGGCAGCTTCGGAATCAGTTTTGATCTGATCATTGATTACTATGTGACCCAGATAATCCACCGTCCCGTTATCTTCCCTAGCAACATGGATAATGGTTCCCGTGAGGTGACAGTCATGCCATTCGGCTCCGCAGATATCCATCAGCTGTCCGTTGCCGCAGTAATATGTCTTACCCCCGACGACAGCTTTAACACCTTTTCCGGCTATCTCACTGACATCGCCTATCAAAGACTTATCTATATGTCCTTCGTGAGCTCTTACGATAGACTGGGCTACAGGGTGGCTCGAGAAGCTCTCACAGCACGCTGCTATATCCAGTAATTCAGCATCACTTACGATGTTGGGATGCACATCATCGACTTCGAAAACACCTCTTGTAAGTGTACCGGTCTTATCGAAAACAACAGTATCGATCTTGGATAAGACTTCCATATAACCGGCACCTTTTATGAGAATACCGTCTTTTGAAGCGCCGCCGATACCGCCGAAGAAAGAAAGCGGTACAGATACCACAAGTGCACAGGGACAGGATACGACCAGGAATACACATGCTCTTGTAAGCCATTCCTTCCAGATCTCCCAGCTTCCGATGCCGAGGAAAAGCGGAGGAACAACGCCAAGGAGCAAAGCTGCTATAACAACTGCCGGAGTATAGTAACGTGCAAACTTTGTGATGAAATTCTCGACTTTTGCTTTCTTATCAGAAGCATTCTCCACGAGTTCAAGGATCTTCGATACAGTGCTCTGACCGAATGCCGATGATGTCCTGACTTTGATAACGCCAGTAAGATTAAGCGTTCCGGAAATAACATTATCACTGAAAGCCTTGTCCACAGGCGCAGATTCGCCGGTAAGGGCAGCCTGGTTAACTGAACTCTCGCCTTCAATGATGACACCGTCGAGCGGGATCTTTTCGCCGGGTTTGATGATTATCGTCTCACCTACCTGAACATCTTCAGGCGATACTTCGATCTCTTCGCCGTCACGGATCACAGTCGCGCTGTCTGGCCTGATATCCATAAGCTTAGCGATAGATTTTCTGGATCTGCCTACTGCTATGCTCTGGAAAAGCTCACCGACCTGATAAAAGAGCATTACAAAAGAAGCTTCAGGATATTCTCCTGTTACAAAAGCTCCGACAGTCGCCACCATCATGAGAAACTTCTCATCGAAGATCTGACCGTGTATTAAGTTAATAAATGCCGTCTTAAGGACATCGTATCCGGCAATAACATAAGGAACAGCATAAAGAATAAGTTCAGCCCACCAGGGAAGCTCAATGAAATGAAGCGTAACGGCTATTACCGCGAGAAGAGCCACTGCGATAATTATCCTGGTAAGCATCTTTTTCTGCTTTTTTGTCAGCTTATACTTCATATATCCTGTCCTCATATAAGTAAGCCGCAGCACTAAGGACTGCGGCTTCAATTATTACAATAAGACTGTGCAGTCAGGCTCTACCTTTGCTATAGCCTTAACAGCGAGCTTAACGATCTTGTCGAATTCGGCATCGTCAGCTTCAAGAGTCATCTTCTGCTTAAGGAAATTAACTTCGCAGTTCTGAACTCCGGGAATCTTAAGGATCGCTTCCTGCATCTTCATGGCGCAGTTAGCGCAGTCAAGATCTTCCAGTTCAAATGTCTTTTTCATATATATATTCTCCTTTAATTTATTATTCAGTTAAATGTTCATATCCCTGTGCAATTATCGACTTAACATGTTCATCTGCCAGACTGTAATAGATAGTCTTGCCGTCACGTCTTGTCTCAACGAGATTTGCCGCTTTAAGCACCTTAAGCTGATGGGAAATAGCAGACTGGGTCATTCCGAGGAGTTCAGCTATAGCGCATACACACATCTCGTCCTCGTGAAGAGCGTACATGATCTTGATCCTGGTTGTATCGCCAAAGATCTTGAAGAGGTCACCAAGGTCCTGCAACAACTCATCCTTGGGCATATCTGCCTTAACATGCTTAAGAAGTTCTTCGTGATTGTGAGGCATATAACTATCTCCTTCCGTTTATCATATGAACGCTTGCTCATATGTTCATTTGTTCAGTATAGTATCACACACATTTTGGGGTGTCAACACCCATTAAATACGGTGTAATAATGTTACAAATCCCTAAAAATAAGGGTTTTTCGCGAAAAAAAGTTTCAAAAACCCTCAAATTCTCTTGTTTTTAATGTCAAAGAACTTTATAATATCGACATTGTCGGCGCCAAAAGGCTCAACGGCAAAGTAATTAACCCATATTCCAAGGGAGGAATTAATAATGAACAGAACAGAATTAGTTGATGCAATCGCTGTTAAGGCTGACATCTCCAAGAAGGATGCTGATGCTGCAGTTAAGGCTTTCATCGAAGTAGTTTCTGATGAGCTCCAGAACAAGGGTAAGGTTCAGCTCGTTGGTTTCGGTACATTCGAGACATCTGAGAGAGCTGCTAGAACAGGCCGCAACCCTCAGACAGGCGCAGCTACAAAGATCAAGGCTTGCACAGCTCCTAAGTTCAAGGCTGGTAAGGCACTCAAGGATAAGGTTAACACAAAGCCTTCCAAGAAGAGCAAGAAGTAATTCTTATCAACTGATTTAGCTAATAGAAGAGGTTGTCCAAAAGGACAACCTCTTTTAGTTTTGAATTATTTATCCTGACCAGTGTCAGCGCCTGCTGATAAAGACAGCCAGGATATCAGGCAGATAGGTATAAACAAACAGCAGTAATGCAAATGCGAAGAATACCCACATGGTGACATTGTGTGTAAGTTTACGGAGGATCTCTTTTCTGCCAAGCTCCCCTTCCCTCGCGACGAGCTTAAACTTCTTACGCTTTACTATAAGAAGTATGAATCCGGCGATCTGCATTCCTGCAAGTACGATGATCCACACAAGAAGAATCAGCAAAAGAGGCAGGATGCTCGCCATCAGAGCATCGTAATCAAAATTCGGATCAATGTCGCCTGTCTTAAGAATAGGACCCATCTTATCGATCAGTTTGGCCAGGAGTTCTGCGGTAACGGTTGAAGTAACGACATTCAAGCTCGCGTGGAAGATCATGGTATATATGATCTTTCCGGTGCGGATATAAACGAATGCGAACATGACACCGATAAAGAATGCGAAGAAGAACTGCTGGAAATTGCCGTGCCATAATCCGAACATGATGCCCGACATAGCGCAGCTGACAAACTCACCATGACGTATCGTCCTGTCTATAAGGAATTTTCTGAACAGTAATTCCTCAAAGATAGCAGGAAGAATACCTATGGTTATTACTCTTATATAGATATCTGAACCGATTATAAGGTTACTCTTGAGATTGCTTATGGATTCCTCGGCATTAGTGGTCAAAGAAGAAAAGGATGTGAGTGCCAGATGGATCGGCATTCCCATCAATGAACCGACCTGAGTAAGGCCATACATCATCATGATGAGAAGGATGATCTGTCCGAACTTAAGATTCCTCTTCTCGATCTTCATCTTGGGAAGCTTTCTGAGTCCAATTGCAAGGACAAGTGTGCCTACAACGCAGACATTGAAAGAATTAAGACACAGATAGATCGTCGTATAGTATGTGTTGTAGAAATCAGCGAAGAAAAGATCCAGGATACCGGATATGAATTTGATAAGGAAAACGAAAAACCATCCGAATATCGAATATCTGACAGCTATTGCCGCCATCATCTCCTCAACTGTATCAGTCCTGTTGTAATAACGTGTGAGTACGATAAGTACTGCAAGAAGCGGTATGGCGACTGCCGCTATAAAGAAGAATCCGTAGAAAGCAGTATGCTCACCGAATACTATTGTGTTTGTGGCATTTAATGAAAGAAGCGCTGCAGATAAAACGATCAGAATGATCGCTGTAACAGACAATCCCTTTCGAAAAGCATTATCCTCCATATATCCTCCCTATTCCGCTGATATACCTTTATTCCTGACTAATTATACTCAAATCATTTTGTCTTTACCTTAACCTAATCTTAAAGATTATCCGAGCAAAAACATAGGTTTATTTCTAATAAAATCGTGTATAATGTCGTAATACTAAATTTAAAAGAGGAAAATATATGTCAGATTCAAAGACATACCGCATTTTTGTGGTCAATCCGGGCAGCACTTCGACCAAAGTCGAGTTTTTCGAGAATGAGAGAAGCATCCTTGAAGGTAATGTATTCCACGATTCCGCTGTCCTAAAGACTTTCCCTACTATCAACGACCAGCTCGATTACCGTATGGAATACGTAAGAAAGTGGCTTTCAGAAAACAACATCGACCTTACAGGCGTTGATGCCATCGTAGGAAGAGGCGGTGCCTGCTATCCGATAGAAGGCGGCACATATGAAGTTGATGACAGGCTCGTAAATGATATCCGCGAAGCAAAAGGCGGTGTATATCACTCAAGCATGCTCGGCGTTCAGATGGCAAAGAAGTTCCACGATGAGTTCGGCGGAAGACTTCTTATGGTAGACCCTATCGTAGTTGACGAATATCAGGATGTGGCAAGGATCACAGGCGTTAAGGGCATCTACAGAACATCTGCCACACACGCTCTCAACCTCCGTGCAACAGCTCACAAATATGCAAAGAGTGTAGGTAAAAAATACAACGAGATGAACCTCATCGTCTGCCACATTGACGGCGGTATTACCATTACCGCTCACCAGCACGGCAGAATGATCGACGCAAATGACGGAAGCGGCGGTGACGGTCCTATGACTCCTACAAGAATGGGTACAATGGCAGTTACCGATGTGCTCACAAAGCTTATGGACCGTCCGAAGGAAGAGATCAGAAATCTCTGTCTTGCAACCGGCGGCCTTTCTTCCTGGTTCGGAACATCCAATTCAGATACCATCCATGATCTCGTGGATGCTGGAGATGCCAAGGCAACTCTTATCTGGAATGCCATGATCTATCAGATCACGAAGTGGATCGGTTCGATGGCATGCGTGCTTCACGGCGAAGTAGACGGAATCGTACTTACAGGCGGACTTATGCGTTTCCAGGATGTATATGACGGCATCAAAGAAGCCTGCGGATGGATCGCTCCCATCGCATCCTATCCCGGCGAGCTCGAGCACGAAGCTATGAGAGCTGCTGCACTCAGAGTATTGAGAGGCGAAGAGCAGGCTAAGACTTATCCCGGCAAGCCCAGATTTGAAGGCTTTGATTATCTTTAAGGAGAATTAATATGAGCTTTATCGAGACAATAAAAGCAAGAGCCAGAAGCGATATCAAGACTATCGTACTTCCTGAGTCAGAAGACGACAGAACGATACTTGCAGCTGCAAAAGTACTGGCCGAAAAGACAGCGCAGCCCATCATAATAGGTACAGAAGATGAGATCATGGGTTCTGCAAAAAGACTTGGAGCTGACCTTACAGGCGTACAGATCCTTGACCATACAAAGTCTTCAGAGATCGACAAATACGCTTCCCTTCTCGCAGAGATAAGAGCCAAGAAAGGCATGACCTTTGATATGGCAAAGGAACAGATCACAGGCGACAAGCTCACTTTCGGCATCATGATGGTAAAAGCAGGCGATGCTGACGGTCTTGTATCCGGTGCATGCCATACATCTGCAGATATGTTAAGACCTGCACTCCAGATCATTAAGACTGCGCCTGAAAGAAAGATCGCATCTATTGCTTTCATGTTCGAACTTCCCGACAAGTCCATCGGCGAGAACGGCATCATCCTCTGTGCAGACTGTGCATTAATGCAGGATCCTAATCCTGAGGAATTAGCTGAGATCGGTGCTGAGTCCGCTGCTTCTTTCGAAGCACTCATGGGCAAGAAGGCAAAGGTCGCTTTCCTCTGCCATTCAACAAAGGGTTCTGCAAATCACCCCTTCGTTGATAAAGTCGTAGAGGCAGTTAAGATCGCCAAGGAAAAGTATCCTGATGTCCTCTTAGACGGCGAACTCCAGCTTGATGCAGCCATCATCCCTGAGATCGGTGCTTCAAAAGCTCCCGGCTCTCCTGTTGCAGGTCAGGCAAATGTATTGATCTTCCCTAACCTCGAAGCAGGCAACATCGGATATAAGCTCATTCAGAGAATCGGTAAAGCTGAAGCATACAGCTTCCTCCAGGGCCTCGCAGCACCTGTTAACGACCTCTCAAGAGGATGCAGCGTAGATGAGCTTGCAGGAGTTATCGTAATCACTGCAGTACAGGCTCAGCAGATCGCAGCTGCAAAATAAGATCTGAATAAAACTGGTGTAAAATAGAAGAAGCGTTGAATATCTCAGCGCTTCTTTTTTATGGGGCACTCCCCCTTGAGGTGATTATATGTGGAACGGACTTAAGATATCTGAAGTATTTTTCGAAGAGTATGGTCTTCCCATGCTCGAAAAGGACTTTCCGGGATATATTGATGAAATAGCAGCTGGACTTAGCGGCCAGACATCAGAATGCTTCGGATACGATGACTATATCTCAAGAGATCACGATTACGCACCGGGATTCTGTCTCTGGCTTCCGGAAGAACTTAAAAAGAAGATCGGCGATGATCTCCAGAAAGCTTACGATGCCCTTCCCGTCGAAGAGTTTATCCTTAATCACAGAGCTGATGTCGGAATGGCAGAACCGAGCAACATCATGACCGGTGCAAGAAGCCACAGAGTTGGTGTTCACAGCATAGAGGAATTCTTTTATGAACATACAGGCATGACCGGAGCTCCTGTTACTACACAGGACTGGCTTGCAACTCCGCAAATGCATTTAGCCGAAGCAGTCAACGGAAAAGTATTCCGTGATCCTTCGGGCAAATTCAGTTCTATACGTAATGTCTGGGCCGGATTCTATCCTGAAGATGTATTAAAGAAGAAAGTCGCTGCAGACCTTGCCATGGCGGGTAAAACCGGGCAATTCAACTATATCCGCTCTGTAAAACGTGGTGATGTCGGGGCCGCTTACTGCTGTGTTACCGAATTCATTTACAAGATCACAGCGGCATTGTTCCTTCTTAACGGCCGTTATATGCCTTACTACAAATGGCGCTTCAGAGCGATGAATGAGTTTACCACCTTGAGGTGCTTAAAAGAGCCGCTTATCAACCTTTCTCAAATGAGCGAAGAAGAAAGTAATGGTAAGGTCGATCTTATCGAAGAGATAAGCGGCCAGATTATCAAGGAACTGGTTAAACGCGGTTGGTCTTCGGGCTACAGCGACTATCTTCTCGACAATGCAAAACTCGTAATGAAGACCATAAGTGATACAGAGATTGCATCCTGGAATGTTTTCGTCGGTGAAGACTGATATCAGTAATTCTCAGGCAGTGCTACAGTAACGCAACCCGAATCATCTACTGCGGATTCCATTCTGGGCTTGTCCTCATAATTACTGTCAAAAGTTGTTTTGCAAACGCCGTTCCAGCGTGCAAAAACCATAACAAACACCATTGTGATTGCGAGCAGAAAGCCCGCAATCACAACAAATCCGCTCCCCATATCTGCGGCTATATTCTTAACTCTTATCGTTAAATCCTGAAACATGCGATTTCCCTCCTTTTCTCAACTTTCTGAGCATATTATGGCAAAGGGAAAAATCAAAAAAGTACTAAATCGGCATCAAAACGGCATCAATTATATGAAATCAAAATGTCGCCAACGCAGGATAGCCATTCTCGACTTGAACCGTTATCTGGAATGTATAATTCTTGGAATCCCTGAAAACAAGGGTATAACCGACATTGCCTTCCACTTCGGAATCCGGAACTTTATTATATGTTACAAGCTTGGCGGATATCTGTCTTACATAGTGATTATAAAGTGCATTGCTGAATCTTTCTGATATTGACTTCGATATATTAGTGTATTCCTGGGCACCAAGCACAAGTTCTCCCCAGCCCTGTTGTCCATCACTCGTCAGATTACATTTAAGGATCGCTCCGGTCTTATCGTCGATAAGACAATTCATTGTCCAGTTTCCGGTGACAGTACAGCTTACGACCCAGATGACGACCGTTCCCCTGTTATTAGAAAGATTGATAAGATACGGCACTGCATATGTGCCATACTTAACGTCGTACCTGAGCCCTGTAAAATCAGCAACAAAATCGGATACTATGCGTTCAATGTCGTCACTCTGATGATAGATTCCTTTGTCTATCTTCAAAGCCATACTCGGATCGTATTCAAAATTGATAACATTGATCTTCTGGTTGATGGCAAGATCATCCCTGTACGACAGATTGATCTGTTCTATTGCCAGCTTCATTTCCTTGCCTTCAGCAAACCTGTCTTCAATATTAAATGCAGCCAAAGGAAGAAACCACCCGAGAGCGGCTGCCATCAGAACGAAAAATCCAGCGATTACAGTACCCAGTTTCTTCATCCTGCTATCTCCTTCAGCGTAACTGTGACACAGGTTCCGTTTCCTTCACGTGAAGCAAATGCAATCGTTCCGTTATGAAGCTGGATTACCTCTTTACACAGTGTGAGACCAAGTCCGGCACCGCCCTGCGCCCTGGAACGTGATTTATCGACACGGTAGAAAGCTTCAGTGATATGCTTGATTGCTTCTTCAGGCATACCTCTTCCGTTATCAACAACACGTATCCTGTAATAACCGTTCACGCTCTCACCGAGTATCATGATGTTGCCGCCGTTATCAAGAGCTTTTCTTGCGTTATCGACGAGGTTCGTAAGAACAGAACTGAAAAGGTCAGGTTCTGCCATGCAGATACCGGGTTCACAACGTGAATCAAGGATAATGTTCTTCTTAAGATAAACCGGCTTAAGGTGAACCGTAAGATTGGTGATTATCTGATTCATCTCTGTAGGCACTAAGTTGATGCTCTCTTTCTTCATCATAAGAAGATCGAGAAGTTTTAATGACAATGACTCAAGTCTCTTGCCCTCAGAGAAGATATAATTGGCAGCTTCCTGCGCTTCTTCACCTGTTAACGCCTGGCTTCTAAGAAGATCCGCATAACCAATGATGGAAGTCATAGGTGTCTTCAATTCGTGTGCGAAGCTTCCCATGAACTGATCCTGATGCTCCATTGTAAGCTTTAACTCATTAATGTTATCGGCAAGTCTGTCAGCCATGTTATCAAAGTCCGAACCGAGCTGGCCGATCTCATCCAGCGTCTTAGGGTTTACTCTCGATTCGAGGTCACCTGACGCAAGCGCTCTTGCTGTTTTCGAGACCTTGGCCAAAGGCTTGGTCATAAGGTATGTCGAGATCCACGCAGTAAAACCTCCGACAGCTATCAGCAGGATCAGTATCTGGTGATATGTTCTCACCTGCAGTTCCCGCGCCTCATAAACTGATGAGATGTCATACATGATGATAAGGACAAGAGGTCTGGCATCAGTAGTAACGTTGCCTCTTATCTGATAGTAATTCTTTCCATTCCTCGAAAACATATAAGACTCAAAATCATTCTCGGTCTCATATTCAACAGCATTCTCTCCAGACTGGTAAAGGACTGACCCGCCCTTCATGAGCTTCACACCGACCAGGCCTTCCTGTTTGCTCAGCTTTTCGAGTGTATTGCTGATGCTTGAAAGATCCTGCTGGATATCGACGATATTTACGAGCTGAACCGACTGAAGGATCATCTCATAGGACTGCGCGTCGGTCTTCTGGATCTGCGCCAGGCTGCTCTGGAAATTCTGTCTGATCAGAAGAACGCCTCCCACACCATAACTCAATGTGAGAAGCCATACCATAACGAGGAGCATCTTCTGGCGGAAACGCATTAATTAAGCCTCCAGCCTGTAACCCACCTTGGGAACTGCATGGATTACTTCTTCCCATCCGAGTTTCTTACGAAGTCTCTGGACGTGAAGGTCAACAGTCTTACTTCCGTAAGGGAAAGGTTCATTCCAGACGCGTTCATAGATCGTCTCTCTGTACATGGCGATTCCGGGATTTCTCGCGAAAAGAAGAAGCAGTTCGTACTCCTTCGGCGTAAGCGGGATCGGATAACCGTTCTTGTATACGATCATTGCCTTGGTATCGATCGTAAGACCGGCTATCGTTATCTCCGTATCAGTCTTGTTATAACGGCGCAGAACGACATTAACCCTCGCAAGAAGTTCGATGATCTCAAAAGGCTTGGGAAGATAATCTTCCGCACCAAGTTCAAGGCCTCTTACTCTGTCCTCGACCATGTTCTTCGCAGTAAGGAAGATAACCGGGACTTTCATAGGGCGAATATACTGCATCAGGGTGAAGCCATCGATCTTCGGGATCATGACATCAAGAAGGATAAGGTCAAAAGCATTATTCTGGATAAGATTAAATGCTTCTTCACCATCAAATGCGCATGAACAGGAATAGCCTGCTTTTGTAAGGCTCATTCTTATAAGATTAGAGATTGGTTTCTCATCTTCTACAATAAGTATGTGTATCATTTAATCCCCACCTCGCTCATATAATTATACATTTAAGATACAAGATAGGGTATCAGGGATTTTTGCGCTTACAGATATGCCGCATTTCCGCTTTCAAGCTGAAGCGTTATTCGATTCCCGTAACCTTAAAATCCTTGTCCTCTACAGCCTTTGTGAGGACATCGTCTGCAACGTCCTTTTCGAGCGCTACAACAGCTGTGCCCTTATCATGAGATACATCAGCTGAGATAACGCCGTCTAAGGCCTCCAGAGCTTTCTTAACTGTTGCTTCGCAGTGTCCGCACATCATTCCTTCGATCCTGATAGTCTTGTTCATTTCTTTGATCTCCATTTCTTTTTTCTCATATTCATTTTTTAATTCTTCAATTCTGTTCCTGATATTGCTCTTCGCCTTATCACTCCGTGTATTATACGGCTTGATAAGATTCAGTCTTAAAGCATTCATACACACGGTAAAACTTGAGATGCTCATGGCGGCAGCGCCAAGCATTGGTGACATGGTAAGTCCAAGATGAGCATATACTCCTGCTGCTACAGGGATAAGTGCAACATTATAGATAAATGCCCAAAACAGATTCTCATGAATATTCGTGATCGTTTTTCCGGATATCCTCAAGGCCGCGACAGCATCTTTAAGCGTAGACTTCATAAGCACGACATCCGCACTGTCTATGGCGATATCAGTTCCAGCACCTATCGCGATACCGACATCTGCTGCCGTAAGTGCGGGAGCATCGTTTATTCCGTCACCTGTCATTAATACTTTTCCGTATTTCTTAAGTTCTTTAACGATCCGTTCCTTATCTGCAGGAAGCACGCCTGCGATAGTTATATCAACACCTGCTGTCTTTCCGATGCTCTCTGCCGTTCTCTTGTTATCACCTGTAAGCATTACTGTGATAAGGCCTTTGTTCTTCAATTCGCTGATCGCTTCCGAAGAATCTTTTCTGATCTTATCGGCAACTGCAATGATTCCGAGAAGCCTGTCATCTGAAGCAAAGAACAGAGGCGTCTTGCCCTGTGAAGACAATTCCTCAGCCTTTGACATAAGATCAGATCTTACGTTGGTTCTTTTCGAGATAAAGGAAAGATTGCCGCCTGATATCAGATTACCGTTAAGCTTTCCTTCAAGTCCGTTTCCCGCATATGCTTTAAAGTCATCAATGGATTTAAGTTCCAGAGAGTTTGCTGCGCAATATTCCTTTACGGCTCTTCCCAGAGGATGTTCACTGCCGTTTTCAAGCGCATAAGCGTATATTAGCAATTCATTCTCTGTCGAATCATAAGAAGGAATGATATCCGTAACTTCAGGAATACCATTTGTGATAGTACCGGTCTTATCAAGAACTATGATCTCACCTCTTCCGGTGTTTTCAAGTGATGCGGAAGTCTTGAAAAGAATGCCATTCTTAGCTGCGACACCATTGCCTACCATTATCGCTACAGGAGTAGCAAGACCTAATGCACATGGGCAGCTTACGACAAGTACAGAAATAGCTCTTGTAAGCGCTCCTCCGACATGTGCGCCCAGTGCAAGCCAGACGGCAAAAACTACAGCAGCGATAACCAGTACGGCAGGTACAAATATACCGGACACCTTATCAGCGATCCTTGCGATCGGTGCCTTGGAGCCTGCTGACTCGCTGACCATCTTTATGATCTGCGCAAGTGTCGTGTCTTCTCCAACTTTCTCCGCGCGGCACCTGATGAATCCAGATCTGTTGATAGTCGCGGCTGATACATTATCACCTTCAGTCTTATCTACAGGAACTGATTCACCTGTAAGAGCCGACTCATCGACAGAACAATCGCCTTCCAGGATGACGCCGTCCACAGGGATCGATCCGCCTGGTCTTACGACATAGATATCTCCTGCCCTCACTTCTTCCACAGGAACCGTTATCTCATTGCCATCCCTTATGAGGACAGCTGTCTTAGGCTGAAGATCCAGAAGTCCTTTCAGTGCATTTGTGGTCCTTCCCTTTGATATGGCTTCAAGAAGCTTTCCGACAGTTATTAGAGACAGGATCATCGCAGCTGATTCGAAGTAGAGTTCATCCATCAGTGCCAGCTGTGCATCGTGAGAGTGCTCTGCAGTCATCCTGAGCAATGTAATACAGCTGTATATGAAAGATATCCCTGAACCCATGGCGACAAGCGTATCCATGTTGGTGCTCCTGTGAATGAGCGCTTTGAATCCGTTAATAAAGAACTTCTTGTTGATGACAAGAACAATTCCGGATAAGATCAGTTCGATGATCCCTATGCCGGTCATGTTATGTTCCAGGAAAGCCGGTGCGGGCCAACCCCACATGGATACACCCATCGAGAAGTACATCAATATGAGCAGGAAAATAAGAGAGCTTATAAGCCTGTTCCTTAATACCGGAATATCCTTGTTCTCAAGTCTGTCTTCCATGCTCTTGAAAAGATTTCCGTCCTGCTTCTTTCCTTCTATTTCAGCACCGTATCCTGCCTCCCTGACAGCCTTAATGACCGCCTTTTCATCAGCAGTTCCGGTTACGCTCATAGAGTTTGTCAGAAGTGACACGCTGCAGGAAGTGACGCCTTCCACAGAAGACACAGCCTTCTCGACATGCGCCTGGCATGCGGCACAGCTCATTCCGGTGACCTTGTAATTCTCAGTCTTTGATTCTTTGTTATCCATCAGAATACTCATTCTAAGGTTGATATTTATTTCATAAGTTTCTGCAAGAGCTCAACCAACTCTTCAGTCTTTTCATCAGAACCGTTTCTTATGTCTTCAGCAACACATGTTCTTATGTGATTGCCGAGAAGCACTTTTGAGAAACTGTTCATGGAACACTTCGCGGCACTTACCTGAGTAAGGACATCCACACAATAGGCATCCTCTTCAACCATCTTGCGGATACCTCTTATCTGACCTTCGATCTTATTAAGTCTTGTAATTAGATCTTTTATCTCTTCCTCAGATCTGTCCTTTGTTCTGCAATGCGGACACTTCTTTGCGGGCATACAGCACCTCCGTGAATATACCCCCTGGGGGTATATGATATTCTACGCACAATTATACCCCCTGGGGGTATATTGTCAATAAGGTCAGCTCTTGAAAAGAATAAGCTATTAATATATATTTCTTTTGCTTTTATTCATTCGAGAGGTATTTTAATGCGCCGAACAACGCCAAAGGGAGTCATATTACTTCTTATAACTGCGATCATCTGGGGTTCTTCATTCGTTGCCCAGTCGATCGGCATGAAGAGCATCGACGCTTTTACCTTCACCGGCATCAGGACTACACTTGGAATGTTCCTTCTGCTTCCGGTTACCCTCATTATCAATAAGGGTTTTGATCCCGATAAGAAGACTCTGAAAAAAGGTCTTATCCTTGGCATCGTTTTCTCGATCGCGCAGAATTTCCAGCAGTTCGCGTTCTACTATTCCACATCAGGAAAGATCGCATTCATCACTGCTTTCTATATGTTCTTTGTACCCCTCTTCTCAGTTATCTTTCTGAAGAAAAAGATTGCCGCACTTACATGGGTATCTATCCTTATCGGATTAGCAGGTCTTTTCCTTCTCTGCATTAATCCGTCGGAACTTACAAACATCAATCTCGGTGATATGTTAGCTCTTATCTGTGCAATCTTCTATGCATTGCAGATCATGCTCATAGACAAGTTCCTTGAAGACGGCACGAGCGGCGTACAGCTTTCATTCATGGAGTTTTTTGTCGCTGCAATAATATCTCTTGTTGCGATGTTTATTTTCGAGCATCCTGTAATCGCAGATATAAAAACCGCAGCTCCTTCCCTTCTTTATTCGGGAATAATGAGCTGCGGCATTGCATATACTCTTCAGATCGCGGGACAGAAGCATGCAAGTCCCGTTGTCGCATCACTGCTTATGTGTCTGGAATCTGTTTTCGCAGTTATCACTGCTGCTATTGTCCTTCACGAGAACATGCTTCCCAGAGAACTTGCCGGATGCATAATAATGTTTGCTGCGATCATTCTTTCGCAGGTTTCTGAGTCTCTTTCTTCAAAGAAGAAGAATCCGGTGTCGGCAGAACATACTTAAGAAGCAAGACCATACCGACCATCAGTGCGATTCCGATGATGAGTGAGATCGCTGCATTTTTTACAAATCCTGCAACCATATAAGTTATAAAGGAAACGGCTGCACATGTAAGTGCATAAGGCAGCTGCGTTGAGACGTGCGCGATATGATTGCACTGTGCTCCCGCGGAACTCATGATAGTCGTATCAGAGATCGGTGAGCAGTGATCTCCGCAAACAGCACCGGCCATGCAGGCAGATACACAGATGACAGCAAGTGTTGCCTTTGCCGGATCGGGATCCGTAAGTTTAAATACTTCCAAAGTGATCGGGATAAGGATACCGAATGTACCCCAGGAAGTACCTGTAGCAAATGAAAGACCGCAGGCGATAAGGAAGATGATCGCAGGAAGGATCATGTTGAAATCTCCCTTTCTGCTCTCTACGAAAGCAGCTACGAATTCAGCAGCGCCCAAAGACTCTGTCATGGCCTTCAATGACCATGCAAGTGTAAGGATCGTAATAGGTGCGATCATTGCCTTGAAGCCTTCTTCTACGCATGCCATGCACTCCTTGAAGTTTAAGATCTTTCTGAAAAGATATAAGAGGACTGTGAAGACGATTCCGCCGAATGAACCGTATGCAAGGCCGACAGAAGCATCACTGTTGGCAAAAGCATCAACGAAGTTCTTAAAGAAACCTCCTGTCAGTTCTCCACTGAAGAAGCCGCCTGTATGGAGCATTCCGATAACGCAGCAGAAGATAAGGACTACGACAGGAAGAACAAGATCGATTACCTTGCCCTTCTTTTCGACATTCTCCTCCTGCTCCTTCGTCTCTGTGGGCTTAACAGTAAAGATATCGCCATTCTTGGCATTAGCCTCGTGACGCGCCATGGGACCATATTCGATCTTGAAGACGGCCATGAGGATCATCATGAGCAATGTTAAAAGTGCATAGTAGTTATAAGGAATTGCTCTGATGAAGAGCATAAGTCCGTTTGTTCCTTCAGGTGCAAAACCTGATACGGCTGCAGCCCATGAAGATACAGGTGCAATGATGCAGACAGGAGCTGCAGTAGCATCGATAAGATATGCAAGCTTTGCTCTTGAGATCTTCTGTCTGTCAGTAACAGGTCTCATGACTGAACCGACTGTAAGGCAGTTGAAATAGTCATCGATAAAGATAAGTACGCCAAGTCCGATAGTCGCAAGCTGTGAACCTACTCTGGACTTAACATGCGCTGATGCCCAGTTACCAAAAGCGGCAGATCCTCCCGCCTTGTTCATCAGCGCCACTATTATTCCGAGGAATACAAGGAACACCAGAATGCCTACATTATAAGGATCAGAAAGCGACTTGATGATACCCTTGTTGAATATGTGCTCGATCGCTGCTACCGGATGAATGACAAACAGGTACGGATTGCTTGTAGCGCTAAGAGAATAAAGTATGCCTCCTGTCGCAATTCCGACGAAAAGCGAGCTGTATACTTCCTTCGTGATCAACGCCAAAACGATCGCGACGATAGGCGGTACAAGCGCCCACCAAGTGTTAAACAATACAGGAACAAATTCTTCCATAACCGACCTCCGTTTAACAATATAAAACCATAATAGCACTGCAGGTTTAGCGCCTCAAACCGCAAAAGCAATAAAATAAGGCGTTTTAAGTAGACATTATGACACTATTAACAAGCCAAAAGAAAACCCCCGGAGCATGAG
>JAEEGJ010006128.1_pt1 | contig 36528 bp, 36 predicted proteins | sample 8958761 | NCBI WGS metagenome assembly JAEEGJ01 (sample SAMN16246546, study PRJNA631951) | gut metagenome | biome: gut microbiome; feature: rumen; material: RS-attached | host: Bos | place: Iran: Karaj | collected 2018-10
GGCGCCACATCCACATCGCCCTTGTACGCGGGCAACTCCCCGGCATTGGCCTCGGCCTGCGCCACCTTGATCAGATCCATATACGGCATATCGTAGTCCTTCTCGGCCACGATCTCGAACTGATCCGCGCCCGTGATTTCAGAAATGTAGTCGGCCACGATCTTCGTGTTGCCCACCTCGATATGACCCACAGAATAATTCTCACCCGCGTGAGAGAAGAAAATGACAATAGCTTTCCGATCCATATTCTTGTTGTCAGTCAGTTTCATAAACCAAAATTACACATTTTTGATGAATTCCGCCGGATTGGTTTGCAGCTTCTCGTTAACGTGTAAAAGGATTTCAGAGGATGGGCGAAGTACCCCTTCAGCTTATTGGACGAAAAAAAGGCATTTCAGTAGGGGCTGAAATGCCTTTTGTGTGTCAAGGCAAATCTCGCCGAAGCGAATTTCAATTAACATTACAAATATACGTCATTCTCTGATTCCTGCAAGAAAAAAAAGCACTTCTGTCAGCACCAAATGCAGAAAAATCAAGGATGCCGACAGGGCTTCCCCCAAAGGGAAGACAAACCGAAAATCACAGAGCGCCTGAATCGATGGAATAAGCTCTAAAACGGCTGTCGGCGCGCTTTGCGAGGCCATTTGGCCCCGCGGAGCGCAAGAATGTGCCAGAAAAAGGATTATGAGCAGGGTTGCTGCGCTCCGTGAATTTCGGGTTGTGTCAGAGAGCAGAAAAAAAGCGTATCTTTGCCGCCCGAATTCGAAAATAAGGGTGAAAACGAAGGTTCATATCGACAGAAGGCGCCTGCTGGGGTATGTGGCGGGCATTACGGCGGGGGTTTCGTATGGGATGAATCCGCTGTTTGGGAAGGCGTTGATGGAGAGCGGGGTGCCGGTGATGGTGATGCTGTTTTTCCGGTATGGGTTCGCTGCCGTTTTTACGGCGATCCTGATGCTTGCCCGAAAAGAATCCTTCCGGGTGGGCAAACGGGAGATCGGCCTGCTGATCCTGCTGGGCCTGCTGTTCGCCGGCAGCAGCATCACGCTGTTCACTTCCTACGCCTATATCCCTTCGGGGCTGGCTACGACGCTGGTTTATCTTTATCCGGTGTTCGTCGCTCTGATTATGGTCTTCCTTCGGATCTATCCCAGTTGGCAGACCTGGCTGTCGATCCTGGCTACCTTCGCCGGCATCCTGCTGCTTTCCGCACCGTCGGGTAATGCGCAGATCCGGCTGGCCGGCATCCTGCTGGCCATCGGGGCGGCGCTTTGCTATTCGTTCTACCTGGTCATCGTGAACCGGAGCAAACGCATCAAGAAGGTTTCGGAACAGACCCTTACGCTCTACTCGCTGATCACCGGCGCCGTCCTCTTCGCCGTCATCGTCGCCTTCCAGGGCGAGTATATCCTCGAAGGCCTCGATACGCCGGCCGACTGGGGAATCCTGATGGGCCTGGCCATCGTCCCCACGATGATTGCCACCCTCACCCTGGCCATTTCCTCCCGCTATATCGGCCCGACCAAAACTGCCATCCTCGGCGTCTTCGAGCCGCTCACGGCCATCCTCATCGGCACCCTCTTCTTCAGCGAGCCCATGACGCTCAAAATGGCCCTCGGCATCGTCATCTGCGTGGCGGCCGTCGTCTTTATGATCCTGAAGCCCGGAAAGAAAAAGAATTGAGATTTCACCCAGTCCCGATGAATCCCGTTTCCGCCCGCCTCTTGAGCCAGCAGCTCGTCGCCCCCGAATTCAAAGATCCGGCAGACGTTGTCGCGTGGTTCGGGGCCATGCAGGCACAAGAGTATAAAGCGATGCGCTGGGCCGTGACCATGCGGACGCGGAAGCCTTCGTTCAAGGCCTTTGAAAAAGCCTTCAACGAAGGCCGCATCATTCGCACGCACCTGCTGCGCACCACTTGGCAGCTGGTCGCGCGCGAAGACTTTCCCTGGATGCTGGCGTTGTGCCGCAACAAGGCCCTGGCCGGCCTGCGGGGCTGGATGCATTCCAATGGCATCGATATCCCCGACGCCGAAAAAGGCCGCATCCAGGAACTGTTCGCCGAATATATGGCCGGCAAACGCTGCGTCCTCAAAGAGGATCTCGACCTGGCCCTGAAGGAGAAAGGCATCGCGATGGAAGACCATCGTCTGTCGTACCATCTCCGCCTCGCCGAATTCGACGGCCTCGTCTGCTCCGGCGACCTCCACCCGACGAAACGCACCCTGGCGCTCGTCTCCGAAAAGGTCGGCCCGCAGCCGCAGCCAGCCCCGGACGAAGCGCTCGCGCTCTTCGCCCGGAAGTACTTCCGCAGCCACTCCCCGGCCACGCTGGAAGACTTCGTGTGGTGGTCGGGCATCAACATCAGCGACTGCCGACGCGGCATCGCCGCCCTCGGCGACGAACTCGCCGTTGTCCGGCATCAAGGGAAGGAATTCTACTGCCACCGCGACGCCCGCACCCGGGGCTTCCGCCGCGGAACGCTGCTGCTGATTCCGGCGTTCGACGAATATCTCATCGGCTATAAGAGCCGCCACGTCGTCCTCCATCCGCACCACGCAGCCAAGGCCCACAACCAGTCGGGCCTGTTCTACAACGTCGTCGCCCTCGACGGAGAGATCGTAGGTAACTGGCGCCCCACACAAGCAGACTGTGGTATCTCCATTTTCAAGGAAGGAGTTACCCTTCCGGAAGAAACCCTCCGAAAAGAAATCGACCGCTACAAACTCGCGCAGAAACGATAAATCTCAAGATTTATTAAATTTGCATGAACGATATGAACGCACAGAGACGCAAAAAGGGCAAGGTCAAGATCCCGCACACGTTCGTCATCATCTGCTCGATGATCCTGCTGTGCGGGGTGATGACTTGGTTCGTCCCGGCCGGGCAGTTCGATCACCAGGAGGTGGTCGTCAACGGATCCTCCCGGGATATCATCGTTCCGGGATCCTACCACCACGTCGAGCAGGCGCCCCAGACCTGGCAGATTTTCGGAGCCTTCCTGAAAGGCTTCCAGATGCAGGCAGCCATCATCGCTTTCGTACTGATTATCGGCGGGGCCTTCCAGATCATGAACAGCAGCAAGGCCATCGACTTCGGGATCATGTCTTTCCTGCGCAAATCGATGCAGTGGGAATCAAAGGGCCTGGTACGAAAGATCGGCGTCGGGCCCATCGTCATCACGGTCACCATGCTCATCTTCAGCCTTTTCGGAGCAATCTTCGGAATGAGTGAGGAGACGCTGGCGTTCATCATCATTTTCGTACCGCTGGCTATCTCGATGGGGTACGACTCCATCACGGGCCTGCTGATGGTCTACGTATCCGCTCACATCGGCTTTTCCGGGGCCATTTTCAATCCCTTCACCATCGGCATCGCGCAGGGCCTCTCGGGCATCCCGCTTTTTTCGGGATTCGAATACAGGACAGTCATCTGGTTCATCCTCACGGTCCTGATCATCGCATTCGCGCTTTTCTACGCGGCCAAAGTGAAGAAAAACCCGAAGGCTTCGCCGATGTACGAACTGGACGCCTTCTGGCGCAACCGTACCGAAGAAGCCGCGGAAGCCCATTTTGACTATGAGACGCCGCGGGCCGCGTGGATTACCTTCGCGTTGGTAAACATCGTGCTCATTCTCTTTTCCATCTTCTATCCGATGACGACGATGACGGTGGGCGAATCGAGTTTCACCTTCCCCTGGGTGCCAGTGCTGACCGCGTTGCACGCGATTCTCGGATTTTTCCTGCTCCGAAAATCCTGTCTCTACTATGTGCTCGAGATTCTGCTGCTTACCATTCTCTTTCTCGTGGTCGGCGTGCTGGGGCACGGCTGGTACGTGATGGAGATTTCCGCCCTGTTCCTGGCGATGGGAGTTATTTCAGGTTTTGCCATGGGCTCCAGCGCGAGCAAGGTTGCGCTGGAATTCATTGCCGGTGCCAAAGACATCATTACGGCCGCCCTCATCGTCGGCCTGGCCGGCGGCATCATCGTTGTCCTGCAGGACGGCCACATCATGGACACAATCCTCTACGCCCTCGCGGGCACGATGGAAGGAAGCGGCAAGGGTACGACGGCTTCGCTGATGTATCTCATCCAGACCTGCCTGAATCTGTTCATCCCGTCCGGCACCGCCAAGGCCGCCCTGACGATGCCCATCATGGCACCTTTCTCCGACATCGTGGAGCTGTCCCGTCAGACCACGGTGCTTGCCTTTCAGTTGGGCGACGGATTTACGAACATGATCACGCCTACCTCGGCCGTGCTCATGGGCGCCCTCGGTATTGCGAAAGTCCCTTACGACATCTGGTTCAAGTGGTGGTGGAAGATCCTCCTCTGCTTCATACTCCTCGGCCTCGCATTCCTGCTGGTGACAGTCATGGTCCCGTTGAACGGGTTTTAGCAGGGAGCATCTTTTCTATTTACCGCTGGTACAGAATCGGGTCCGTGGGCCGCTGCGGATCGAAGACCGTAGCAGCGTCGATCAGGTCGCTGACCCGGTCGTCACCGCCGTAGATTGCTTTGTATAGCCGGTAGCCGTCGAGGTTCCTTCTGCCCATTCTCAAGAATTCATCGCCGATCTGGACGAAATATTTCGATGAGTCGACATTGCAGTAAATCGTAAATCCCTGGCTCTTCAAATACTGGAATTTCTCAGTCGAAGCGTAATCCTCATTCCAGGAAGACAGGTCCTGACCGTGGGCAAAGATAATGATGTCGGTGCCGCCGATCAGCGGGGCGACCTGCTCAAGCCATTTCTGCGTATCCGTCCGGACCCATTCCATGCCGGCGTCTCCGATCCTGATATGGCCCCAGGTATGGCTTGCGAAAGTCCATCCGTCATCCAGGATCGCCTGCGCAACGGCCCTGGCGGCTTCACATTCCTCATTCCAGTCAAAGTCTGGATTGGCATCCAGGAAGGCCTGCTGATCCTCGTCAAGATTCACGTGATCGCGGTAACAGAAGTCGGTCCTGTATCCGAAAATCCCATTATAACCGGTAAGCGCGATCGTCCCTTTTGCCCCTTTATAGGAAAAATCCGGATGCTCTTCCAGGAAAGCGTCCAATCTCGGTATGCAGTCATAAGGTCCGATGAGGGTCTGTCCGGAGGCGTCGACATATTCGCAGGTCGGCTTGCCGTCTTCACCGACGATCATTCGGGTCGCGCAGCCGCGGCCGTCGTAGCTGTGATAATAGGAAAGATCGTCGATCGACAAAACGAACGGGGTCTTTCCCCGGGGCAGATAAATTTTCTTCGGGCTTACATGTGCTACACCGTTCTCGTCCGTTGTAATACGGACGATGTCGTAAAGGCTGACAAGCACATAGCCCCTGTCATACAACTGCTGCAGGATCTGGTCAAATTCATAGACAGTGGTCATCCACTGGCAGAACCCGGGCGTCGCTTCGTTCCACACTTCATCGTCCGTCATGGAAAAGCCCCTGGCCGGATCTACGACCAGCGAATGGAAGAAGATATGAGTCACACGATAAGGAGAATTAGCCACAAAACGGAATTTCACCAGCCAGACCGCGACGGCAAAAACGATGAGGGCTGCAAGCACGACCGATTTCAGGATCACCGCGTTCCGCCTTCCTTTTTCCTGTTCGTTCATCGTTAAAACATTTTACTTCCACACTGACAAAGTGACTTCAAATTATAATTCTTGAATGACAATACGATGCCGGATCCGTCGGGTCTCCTTGCCCCGGAAACAGAAAACTTCCACGATCTCAAAGATGCCCGCCTTTCGCGGCTTGAAGGAATATACAGCCCTTCCCGCATCAGCACCACGCATGCCAGCTGCCATCTTTAACGGATAGTCATACTTGATCTTCGAGCGACAATCAAAGGCCGTGGTGTCATACTCCACGGAGTACGTATACCCCACAGAATGATGCACCTTTCCTTCGCAGGAATAAGACCCCTGCCCCAGCGCAATGACCACCGTATCGACCGGTTCCTGCTGCGCCTGTAATGCCGTCGTTGAAAGAATCATGGCCATGACCGTCAGGATAATGTATCGTGTTCTCATGCTATCGTTTTTCATGCCGTGCCCTGATGAGTTCGTCTTCATAGGCGGCGCTACGAAAGGCTTCTGCAAAGATAATAAAAACGTGGCGGAAATAAAGCATACCGTTGCATCATGTCCCGCAACTATTTCCAAAAATTGCGGGATATTTACCGCAGTTTTTGTATATTTGTGCCGGATAAATACCGCAAAAAGTCATGCGAGCACTTTACGATCAGTTCAATCAGCTCCTGGAACTCACCCCGATGAACTTCTTCCGGGAGCAGCACAATACCATCAACTGGGACGTCCGTATCTTGGGCATCCTGGGCCAGAAAGGTGTAGGTAAATCCACACTCATCCTCCAGCATATCAAGAGAGTCGGGAACAAGGACGAGTCCCTTTACGTAGTAGCCGACGACATCTACTTCAGTGCCCACACCTTGCTGGAAACTGCCAAGGTTTTCTACGCCCGCGGCGGCAAATACCTCTACATAGACGAAATCCACAAATACGAGAACTGGAGCCGGGAAATCAAGAACATTTACGATAGTCTTCCCCTGCTTCACGTCGTGTATTCCGGCAGCTCCATGCTGGACTTGAAAGAAGGCGGCGTGGACCTTAGCCGCCGCGTCATTGAATACCATCTTCCCGTATGGTCTTTCCGCGAGTACCTCAACCTCCGATGCGGATGGTCACTAAAGGCGGCAAGCCTGGAAGAGGTCCTGAATGGCAAGGTGGATTTTCCCTACGGCCCGGAGCGCCCGCTCAAGTATTTTGAGGAATACATGAAGAAAGGTTGCTATCCTTTCTCGCAGGAACCGGAATTCGAGACGCGCCTGCGCCAGATTATCAACACTACGGTTGAGGTCGACATCCCCAAATATGCCAGGATGACCATCGCGGCCAGCCGGAAGCTCAAGAAGTTCATGTACTACATCTCGAAGAGTATCCCTGTTACCATCAACTTCTCCAATATGGCAAGGGACCTGGAATTGGACCGCGATGAACTGCCCAAGTATCTGGATTACCTGGAGAAGGCCGAATTGGTATCAGTCCTGAGAATGAAGGCCAATGGCGATGCCATCCTCCGCAAGATGGACAAGCTCTATCTTCACAATCCGAATATGGCATACGTCCTGTCAAGCGAAAAACCGGAGACCGGAAATGCCCGTGAAACCATTTTCTTTTGCTGGACCAAACAAAAGTATGAGACGCTGGAGTCGCCCATCTCCGATTTCGAAATCGAAGGCAAGACCTTCGAGGTGGGAGGACGCAAAAAAGGCAAGAAACAGATTCAGAAAGCCAAGGAGGGCTATGTAGTCAAGGACGACATTGAATACATTTTTGACAACCAGGTGCCTCTCTGGATGTTCGGGTTTTTGTATTAACGACACGCTATTACTAGCGGTTTCATTGGCCCAATAAGGACTTTTCCCGCTGATCCCTGAACGCCAAGGAGTTCAGGCGCTTTTGAATAAGGGGCCTTGCATATGGAAAGCAAGCTTTCCGAGTGCAAGGCCCCTTATTCAAAAAGCCGGTCCCTAGACCGGCTTCCTTCGCCATTTAATCGGGCGGAGAGATCGGGATTCGAACCCGAGATACGCTTTTGGCGTATACACGCTTTCCAGGCGTGCCTCTTAAGCCACTCGAGCATCTCTCCATTTTTGGGACTGCAAATATAGAAATATTTCGCGACTATTTTCAAAAAAATGTTTACATTTGCGTTGTTAACATTTATTAAAAGTACATGATCATGAAAAAAGTACTGTTTGCATTGGTTCTTGTCGGTGGCCTTCTGGCTCTGTCGAGTTGCTCGAAAGAGTGCAATTGCGTCGGCAAGTACAAAGGGGATGTGAAATATGAGCAGACCCTCAAACTGGACGATGGAAAACGTTGCTCTGACTACAACTTCTACATGAATGTGGCTGGCATCGAGGTCGAAGTCAAGTGCTCGCCTGCCCTCTTCTAATCGGACACTTTGAAAAACAACCAATCTTTCAAGTATGTATTCCGGGTTCTGCTCGGAATACTTTTTTTGTTCTCGGCCATAGCCAAACTGATCGGCATCGATGCCTTTGAACTATATTTGTTCGGCTTCGGCTGGTTCCCGCTGGGAACGGCCTATCTGCTGGCCCGGCTGGTCATTGCCGCCGAGTTCGCACTGGGGATCCTGCTGATCGCGAACTTCTGGCCACGTCTGGCATTCTGGGGCAGCCTGGCGCTGCTGGGCGGATTTACCGTCTTTCTGATCGCACTGGCCGTCTCGGGCAACCGGGACAACTGCAACTGTTTCGGGGAGCTGATCAACCTCAATCCGGTCCAGTCGATTTGGAAAAACGTTGGCATGCTGGCAGTGCTGCTCCTGAGTGCCGGGGTCCAGCCTTTCCGGATCCGGCGCAAAGGGCTTTGGTTCGCGCTGGCAGCAGTCGTTCCCTTGGCGACCGTCTTGATTCTTTCGCCGCCCGACAACTGGCGATACGACTCCTATGTCGGCCGCGATATGCTCAATGAGCCGGCTTTGCGCGAAGCACTGGATCAGGGGATTCTCCCCCACAGTGTCGTCGAAGGGGACCACGTGGTGTGCTTCTTCAGCCTGAAGTGCAATTTCTGCCGGATGTCGGCCCGGAAACTGATGACGCTGCGCGAGCGGGGCGACTTCCCGGATGCGCCGATCATCGCGCTCATCGGCCGGGGCGAGGACACCGACACCACACCTTTTCTGACGGAAACAGGCTTCCGGCCCGATGAGGTTCATTTCATTGAACCCGCCGACTTCCTGCGGATTACCAACGGGGCCATGCCGCTGATCCTGGTCATGCACGACGAGAACGTCGTCGAAAAATACAATTACAGAAATTTACATTAGGAACGCAACGTTTTTACCTGTTTCTGCATCTATAAGTTGTATGATGACAGAAATGTGATGAAACGACGTTCAACGAATCACCGGTTTGCGAAATACGGCATTTTGCTCGGGATAGTCGCCCTGACGGCAGGCTGCGGCAATCTCGTTTTCATGGACGGTGACGGTTTTCTGGCCCTGCGCGAGGCGAAGAACTCGTTCAAGGCCATCTCGGTCGAAGGGAAAGTGACCGACGCGGCAGGCACGCCACTCGAAGGCATCTCCGTAATCGTCATCGGCCGCTACCTGAAAGACACGGAAATCTATTACGGCCGAAACTACCAGGAAATCGACACCCTCTTCACCGACTCGAACGGCCTCTACCGGATGGCGGAAAGGACGGTCACCCCGGCCTTCACCGACCTGCAACTCGACGCTTTCGACAGCAGCGGCCGCTATGCAAACGCCAGTGTCGTCGTACAGAACATCCAAGTCGGCTCCATCGCCCCCACCATCACCCTCAATAAGAAACCGGAATGAAACGCCTTATCAGAAAACTACGCCCAACCAGTTTCCTCTCTATCCTGCTGGCCCTGATGGGGTTCTCCGTCTCCGGTTGCTTTGGGCGCGTCGAGTACGGGACGCCGAATGCCGACTGGTCGGTCAAAGGGAGGGTCGTGGATGAAACCAACTGCCCCGTCGGAGGCCTACAGGTTGCTTTGGGCAACCGGTTCGAAAACACGCAATATGTCATCTACGATGTCAATTACAAGCCGCTCGACACCCTCCAGACGGCGGGAGACGGCACCTACATGATCGAGCGGAGCGGTTTCCCGATCGAGCAGCTGGACATTCACGTCCAGGATATCGACGGAGAACTGCGCGGCGGTGAATTCGAAGATGCACATTTGATCATCAAAAAGATTGAGTACACAGGCGGCAAAGGCTGGTATACCGGCCATGCCGACATCGAAGTGCCCGACATCATCGTCAAGAAGAAAGATTAAGCCATGAAAGCCACCCGTTTCTTCGCCCTTCTTCTGGCCGTCCTGGGGATCGGCGGCTGCAGCGCCATCGAAGAAGTGGATAACCGGATGATAGCGGCCTACGGCGTCCCGACCGCCACGTATCACGTAAAAGGAAAAGTGACCGACGAACAGGGCAATCCGATTCCCGACATTGAGGTATCTTTCTACGGTGTCTATTATGGAAGCACCGGCACCCCGCCGGGTATCGATCCATTCAACGTCAAGCTCAAGACGAACAGCCAAGGAAATTATTTGCTGGAGGAGTTGCATTATCCTTATCCAAAGGTCCGGATCCAGTTCGAGGACAAGGACGGCCCCGCGAACGGCGGCGAGTTTGAAAGCGAGACCACGCAGGTGGACATGACATTCAAAAAAGACAACAGAGACAAGAATCCCTGGTATTCAGGAATCGCCCAGGTCGACGTACCCAGGATCAAGCTGAAGAAGAAATGACCGGCAAGCGTTTCGGCCCCATCAAGCAGGCGAAACTCGAACTCTTCGCCAAACTCCAGGACAAACGGATCGCGGAGCACCGGCTCCGGCAGCTTTTCTGGGAATGCACGCTGCGCTGCAACGCGGCGTGCCTGCATTGTGGCAGCGACTGCCGCATCAGTTCCGAGTTCAAGGACATGCCCGCTTCCGATTTCCTGCGCGTAGTCGACAGCCTCACCCCGCACGTCAATCCTCATACCACGTTCATCATCTTCACCGGCGGCGAGCCGCTCATGCGGCGTGACCTGGAGAAAGTCGGGAAAGAACTCTACAAGCGCGAATACCCCTGGGGCATGGTCACCAACGGCATCCTGCTCGACCGCAGGCGTTTCGACAGCTTGCTTGCCAGCGGCATCCACACCGCCACCGTCAGCCTCGACGGCTTCCGGGAAGAGCACACCTGGATGCGCGGCCATGAGAAAGCCTTCGAGAATGCGTCGAATGCCATCCGGATGATGGCACAGGAACCGGACTTCATCTTCGACGTGGTTACATGCGTCAACCAGCGGAACCTCCCCCGTCTCGAAGAATTCAAGGAATACCTGCTCTCGCTCGGTGCCCGCTCCTGGCGCATCTTCACCATTTTTCCGGTAGGCCGCGCCCGGCAATATCCCGACCTCCAGCTCAACAACGAGCAATTCACGGCCGTGATGGATTTCATCCGGAAAACCCGCAAGGAAGGACGTATTTCGCTCAGCTATGGATGCGAAGGATTCCTGGGCGGCTTCGAGGGCGAAGTGCGCGACCATTTCTACCACTGCGACGCGGGCGTCTCGATTGCCTCGGTGCTGGCCGACGGCTCCATCTCCGCCTGCCCGAGCATCCGCTCCAAGTTCTACCAGGGAAACATCTACCGCGATGATTTCTGGACTGTGTGGAACGAAGGCTTCGGCATGTACCGCGACCGCAGCTGGGCCCGCCAGGGCATCTGCGCGGACTGCAAAGTGTTCCGCTACTGCCGCGGCAACGGCATGCACCTCCACGACGAGGAGGGCAAGCTGCTGGTCTGTCACTACAATCGCATCGTTCGATAGTTTCGTTTTTGCGTTTTTCAGGTTTTCGATATATCTTTGCAGGATGTATCGAATTTCTTTTTGACCTTATGATAACGAAAGCGCAGATTGAAGCCTTCGCAGCGATCGAGACTCCTTTCTATTTCTATGACATGGATCTCCTGCGGCAGACGCTGGACATCTACAAGCAGCAGATCGACCAATACGGCTGGCACGCACACTACGCGATGAAAGCCAACGCCAACGACCGGATCCTCGCAACCATCCGCGACTACGGACTGGGCGCCGACTGCGTGAGCGGCAACGAAGTGAAACTGGCCGTCCGGTCGGGCTTCGACCCGCAGAAGATCGTCTATGCCGGTGTCGGCAAGTCGGACAAGGAAATCAAGGCTGCCCTGCGCGCCGGCATCTTCAGTTTCAACTGCGAGAGCGTGCCGGAGATCCGCATCATCAACGACCTGGCCGCCGGGATGGGGCGCAAGGCCCGCATCTCGCTCCGCATCAACCCGGACATCGACGCACACACGCACAAATACATCAGCACCGGCCTGAAGGAGAACAAGTTCGGCATCAGCCCCTGGGCCTTCCAGGATGTCGCCGACCTGCTCGCCCAGTGCCCGAACCTCGAACTGCTCGGCCTGCATTTCCACGTGGGATCGCAAATCACCGAGCTGCCCGTGTTCGCACTCCTATGCCGGCGCATCGAGGAACTGCAAAAGTGGTTCATCGAGCACGAGATCCCCATCGCCAACCTCAACCTCGGCGGCGGACTCGGCGTGAATTACCGCGATCCGAACGGCGATCCGATCGCTCATTTCGCGGACTATTTCGACGTGATCCACCAGCATCTCGTGGTCCGTCCGGGCCAGCAGGTCCACTTCGAGCCGGGCCGTGCGCTCGTTGCGCAATGCGGCCACCTGATCAGCCGCGTGCTCTACGTAAAGGTGGGCAAAGAAAAGAAATTCGCCATCCTCGACGCCGGTATGAACGACCTCATCCGCCCGGCCCTCTACCAGGCCTGGCACGATATCGAGAACCTGAGTTCCACGGGGCGGAAGCTCCGTTACGATGTGGTGGGTCCGGTGTGCGAATCGAGCGACTGCTGGGGCCAGAAGCGGCTGGTGAACACCTGCAAGCGGGGCGACCTGGTGGCCATCCATTCCGCCGGCGCCTATGGCCAGGTGATGGCCATGCGATACAACCAGCGGGATCTGGCGAAAGCCGTTTATTCAGATGATTTGAAGAAGTAGCGAACCATGTTTGAGAATCTAACCGAGCGACTGGAACAATCGTTCCGGCTCATCAAGGGACAGGGCAGGATCACGGAGGTCAACATCTCCGAGACCATGAAGGACGTGCGCAAGGCGCTCCTCGACGCCGATGTCAGTTACAAGATCGCCAAGAACTTCTGCGACGAAGTCAAGCAGAAAGCCATCGGCCAGAACGTGCTCAAGGCCGTACGCCCGGAGCAGATGATGATCAAGATCGTCCACGACGAACTTGCCGCGCTGATGGGCAGCGAACACAGCGAGATCAACGTCAAGGGCAGTCCGGGCATCGTGCTGGTAGCCGGCCTCAACGGTTCCGGTAAGACCACATTCTGCGGCAAGCTCGCTCTCAATCTCAAGAGCAAGCGCGGCATGAAGGTGCTGGTGGCTGCGTGCGACACCTTCCGCCCCGCTGCCATCGAGCAGTTGAAGACCCTCTGCGGTCAGATCCAGGTGGAATGCTACAGTGAGGACGGCGTGAAAGATCCGATCCGGATCGCCCAGAACGCCATCTCCAAGGCCCGGCGCGAAGGATTCTCCGTGGTGGTGATCGATACCGCCGGCCGTCTGGCCGTGGACCAGGCGCTGATGGACGAGATCTCCGCCCTGCACCAGGCCGTCCGTCCCACCGAGACCCTCTTCGTGGTCGATGCCATGACCGGCCAGGATGCCGTGGAAACCGCCAAGGCCTTCAACGACCGTCTCGACTTCGACGGCGTGGTCCTGACCAAGATGGACGGCGACACCCGTGGCGGTGCAGCCCTTTCGATCAGGGCCGTGGTGGGCAAGCCCATCAAGTTCGTCTCCTCGGGCGAGAAGATGGAAGCCCTCGACATCTTCTATCCGAAACGTATCGCCGACCGCATCCTCGGCATGGGCGACGTGGTCACCCTCGTGGAGAAAGCGCAGGAACAGTTCGACGAAGAAGAGGCCCGCAAGCTCCATAAAAAGATCGCCCGCGACCAGTTCACGCTGCAGGACTTCTACGACCAGATCCAGCAGATCAAGAAGATGGGCAACATCAAGGACCTCGCCTCGATGATTCCGGGCGTCGGCCGTGCCCTCAAGGACGTGGACATCGACAACAGTTCGTTCAAGCAGACCGAGGCCATCATCCTTTCGATGACGCCCTACGAGCGGGAGAATCCGGCCGCCATCAACGGCAGCCGCCGCAAGCGCATCGCCCTGGGCAGCGGCACGACGCTGGTCGATGTCAACCGGCTGCTGAAGCAGTTCGAAGGCACCCGCAAGGTGATGAAGAACATGACTACCACCAACCCGATGGCCGCCCGGCTGATGAAGAAGAAAAAACGGAGATAACGACAGCGGCGGACATGGCTGGACTCAGACGATATTTCCTGAACGACGGACCGCTGCGGGAGCGGCTGGAAGGCATTTTCAGCGCCCTGCCGCAACGGAGCGTTTCCCTCATCGGCCAAGCGCCGTTGGGGGGATCGCAAGTGGCCGAGTGGGATTTCGAGTCGCCTGATTCCTGGCGCTGGCACACCGGCATCATCGCCGACGACCTGTCGCTCGATTCCGAAGGGCAGATGCGGCAGATCTTTGAGAAATATGAGCGGATGCTGGCCGCCGAATTCATGACGGTGGCCGACCACTGCCTCCGCACCTGGATCTTCGTCCGTGATATCGACCACAATTATGCCGGCATCGTCCGCGGCCGCAGGGATTTCTTTCAGGCCATCGGCCTGACCCCGGAGACCCATTTCATCGCCAGCACCGGGATCGCCGGTACGCACCTGGACCCGCGCGTCCTGGTGGTGATGGATGCCTTGGCCATCCCCGACATCGATCCTTCCACCGTCCGTTATCTGAAAGGGGCCAGCCACCTGAGTCCCACCGCCGACTACGGCGTGACCTTCGAACGCGGCACCTCGTTCGCCTACGACGGCCTCCGATACACCCTCATCAGCGGCACCGCCAGCATAGACAACCAGGGGCAGGTCCTCTATCCCGGTGACGTCCGGCAGCAGACACTGCGCGCCCTCGAAAACATCCGTGTCCTGTTGGCAGAAGACGGCACCGACCTGCAACACATCGGCACGGCACTCGTTTATCTCCGGAACCCGGAAGATGCGGCAATCGTCCGCACCCTCATCGACCAGACCCTCCCCTGTCTCGACTACCTGCTTCTCCACGCCCCCGTCTGCCGACCTGCCTGGCTCGTCGAGATCGAGTGCATCGCCGTCAGAAAGGCTTCACGCTAGCAAAGCTGATCGTTGCGATAAGCATAGTGGCTTCGAAGCGATTCGAAGTCGGACGGGTCGTGGCGCAAGGCCGCGTCGTCCTGCCAGATGTCGTAGGGTTCCAGCGGAAGCGTGACGCCGGAAACAATGAAGTCGCGCAGAAGGGCGATTCCGAAGAAATCGCCGACAGCGCGGACGACGGCCTGCGTTCCCCGCATTTTCCCCTGAATGGAGTAGCCCGCAATGTGCGGAGTGGCGATGTCGGCCGCCGCCAGGAGCGAACGGTTGATAGCGGGTTCGTGCTTCCAGACATCCACCACGAGCCGGCCGAGCCGGGACCGGGCGGCCAGCAAGGCTTCTTCGTCAACGACTTCGCCGCGGGAAGCGTTGATGAAGGCGGCACCGGGGCGCATCTGTGCGAAAAATGCCGCATCGGCAAAGTCGCGGTTTTCGGGCCAGAGCGGGATGTGTAGCGTCACCACATCAGAGGCCGGGAGGAGTTCCGAGAGCGGCGTGAAGCCCACAGGGCCTTCTGCCGCCTCGCGCGGCGGGTCGTTCAGCAGCACGCGCATTCCGGCGCGGCGACCCGCTTCGGCAACAAGGGAACCGACATGCCCCACACCGACGACACCCAGTGTGGCGCCGGGACGGTCGAGTCGCAAAGACCGAAGTGCAACCGAAACATATTGGGCCACCGCTGCGGCATTACAGCCTGGAGCGGAAGCTACCGCGATACCGTGCGTCGCACAATAATCCAGGTCGATATGGTCGGTCCCGATGGTCGCCGTGGCGACGAGGCGGACTGCGGAGCCGTCGAGCAACCCAGCGTCGCAACGGGTGCGGGTACGGACGACCAGCGCCACGGCATCATGGACGTCGGTCGAGGTAATCTCCCGCCCGGCAAGATACCGGACATCGAACCAGTTCTCGAAGACACCCGCGAGAAAAGGGATATCCCGGTCTACCACGATCGTTCCGAAGGTCATCTACGTAAGTTTCACTTGTTTGACATATTCTTCGCCGAGGGAGGCATTGAGGCGGGCACGAAGCATTTCAGCCTGGAACTGCAAGTGTGTTCGGATGACGGACGAGCGGATCCGGCAGGTCAGGATGCCATTCCGGAAACTGTGGTGCGACGTACAGTCACCCAGCGTTATCTGCCCTACGGTCATCTGGTCCCAGGCAGCGAAAATGCGCGTCTGGAGCAAGCCCTCCTCGAGGTGGGACTCCTGCACGTAATCGGCGATCACGTCGCCCAGGCTGCGGGTGGCTTCGCGTTTCATTCGGCGGTGATGGTTCCGGATTCCACGAAAAAACTGCGGCACGGGGCGTCCATGCTCCTAGCCACCTTGTCGAGCCGCACCTTGTTGCTGTCAGTCAGGAAGATCTGACCGAAATCGAGGGTCGAGACGAGGGCCAGCAGGTCTTCCACCCGCTGCATATCGAGTTTGTCGAACACGTCGTCGAGCAGCAGGATCGGCGTCTGTCCATAGATCTCCCGCACGAAACGGAACTGGGCCAGTTTCATGGCCAGCAGGAAGCTCTTCTGCTGCCCCTGGGAGCCACAGCGGCGCAGCGGATGGCCGTCGAGCCGGAACTGCAGGTCATCACGCTGGATGCCGGCCGTGGTATAGCGCAGCACGCGTTCCTTCTCCGCCTCGCGGGCGAAAAGCTCTTCGAGGGGTGCCTCGTCAAGATCGGAGCGGTATGCCAGATCGACGGCTTCTTTCCCCTGAGAGAGACGGAGATAGAATTCCTGCACCAGCGGGCGGAGCCGCTCACAAAGGTCGCGGCGGCTGCGGTGGACATAGGCGGCATGGGGCGCCATCCGCTCGGAGAAGGTATCCAGCAGCAGCGCCTGGTCCCGGTCATCCTTCAGCAGACGGTTTCGCTGCAGCAGAAGCTGGTTGTAGGCCTGGATGTGCTGCAGATAGGTGCGGTCGATCTGCGAAAGGATGAAATTGAGGTACTTGCGCCGCTCTTCGCCGGCATCGTTGATCAGGCCGGTGTCGAGGGGCGAGACCATCACGATAGGCAGCAGGCCGATGTGTTCCGAGAAGCGCGCATAAGCCTTGGCGCCGCGGCGGAAGAGCTTTTCGCCGCCCCGGCGGACCGAAGCCGAGATTTTTTCCTCCGTGCCGTTGTCCATCTGGTAGAAGCCGCAGAGCGTGGTTTCCTCCGCACCGTAGGCATAAACGTACTGGTCGGACGACGAGAAATAACTCTTGGTCATCGACAGGTAATAGACAGCGTCGAGCAGGTTCGTCTTGCCGGCGCCGTTGCTGCCGTAGATGTAGTTCACCTTCGGCGAAAAGGCCACGTCGGCTTCCGCAATATTCTTGAAATCGTGCAGGATGATTTTGTTTACAAACATGTTAAAATCTTCTGCCACAAATGTACGGAAAAAACTTGGGGATTCCCATTTTTGTTGTAAATTTGCAGATTGCGTTAAAAACCGCAAAAGCGCCCTCAGAAGCCGTTCTGAGCGGGATTTAACCGAAAATAAAAACAAAGAATAATACAAAAAACAATGGCAAAGAACAATCAAAAGGAAGCTCAGCAGGAACAGGTCGCGACGACCGTTTCCGGTGTTGAGGAATTTTTCAAGAAAAACCAGAAATGGATCGAGTGGGCCGTGCTTGCCCTGCTCATCGTTATTCTCGCAATTTTCGCAATCAACCGCTGGGTGATCGCCCCGGCCAAGGCCGAAGCGCAGGCCCAGATGTTCCCCGCGGAGCAGCTTTTCCGGGCCGGCAATTTCGAGGCCGCCCTCAACGGCGACGGCAACACCCTCGGCTTCAACGACATCATCAGCAATTACGGCAAGCGTGCCGGCAAGGCCGTGTATCTCTACGCCGGCCTGTCCAACCTCCAGCTCGGCAACAACCAGGAGGCACTCGACCTGCTCAAGAAATACAGCGTCAAGGACAAGATCATGCAGGGCCGCGCCTACAGCGCCATCGGCGACGCCTATTCCAATCTGAAGGATTACACCAACGCTCTGGCATGGTATAAGAAAGCAGCCGCCCTCGAAGACAACGAATTCCGTCCGGCCTATCTGCTGAAAGCCGCTCTCGTCTCCGAAGAGACCGGCGACCTGGCCGGAGCCCTCAGCCTCTATCAGGAAATCAAGACCAAGTACCCGCAGACCGTTGAGGGTTACGACGTCCAGAAATACATCTCCCGGATTGAAAACCAGAAATAGCCAGCCATATGGGAAGAGCCTTTGAATTCCGCAAGGAGAGAAAATTCAAACGTTGGGGCCACATGGCCAAAACGTTTACCAAGATCGGCAAGGAAATCACCATCGCCGTCAAGAACGGCGGTCCGGACGTGACCGGCAACCCGCGCCTCCGCGCCCTGTTGCAGACCGCCCGCAGCGAGAACATGCCGAAAGAGAACATCGAGCGCGCCATCAAGAAGGCCACCGACAAGGACCAGGCCGACTACAAGGAAGTGGTGTATGAGGGATACGGCCCGCACGGCGTGGCCATCCTCGTCGAAACCGCCACCGACAACACCAACCGCACCGTGGCCAATGTCCGCAGCTACTTCAACAAGTTCGGCGGCAGCCTCGGCACCTCCGGCAGCGTGGCCTTCATGTTCGACCACAAATGCGTGTTCAAGATCAAGAACAGCCCCGACATCGACATCGAAGAGCTGGAGCTCGAACTCATCGACTTCGGCGCCGAGGAAGTCTTCGTCGATGAATTCGAGAACAAGGACGGCGACACCGAAGAAGTGATCAACATCTACGGTGAATACACCGCCTTCAACAACATCCAGAAATACATCGAAGACAAGGGCTACGAACTTGTGTCGGCCGGCTTCGACCGCTTCCCCAACGGCGAGATGAAACACCTCACCGCCGAAGAACGCGTGGAACTCGACAAACTTCTCGAGAAACTCGAAGAGGACGACGACGTGCAGAACGTCTTCCACAACCTGGCAGAAGAATAATCCAATTAAACACTATAATTATGAATCTTACGCACATCGAACACCTGGGCATCGCCGTCAAGAGCCTTGAAGAGGCGATCCCCTATTACGAGAATGTACTCGGTCTGAAATGCTACGCCATCGAGGAAGTCGCCGACCAGAAAGTGAAGACCGCTTTCTTCAAGATCGGCCAGACCAAGCTCGAGCTCCTCGAGCCCACCTGCCCCGAAAGCACCATCGCCGGTTTCATCGAGAAACGTGGCGAAGGAATCCACCATCTGGCCTTCGCGACCGACGATGTGGCTGCCTGCCTGGCAGAAGCTGAAGAGAAGGGCGTCCGCCTGATTGACAAGGCTCCGCGCGCCGGCGCCGAGCAGATGATGATCGCCTTCATCCACCCGAAGTCCACCAAGGGTGTGCTTACCGAATTCTGCATGAAGAAGAAAGAAGAATAATATCTAAACCAGACCAATATGAGCCAACAGCTTGAAAAAGTAAAGGAGCTTATCGAACTCAGGGAGAAAGCTCGCATGGGCGGCGGCCAGAAAGGCATTGACAGCCAGCACGCCAAAGGCAAATACACCGCGCGCGAACGCATCAACATGCTGCTCGACGAGGGTAGCTTCGAAGAATTCGACATGTTCATGACCCACCGCTGCTACAACTTCGGCATGGAGAAGAAGACCTACCTGGGCGACGGTGTCGTGACCGGTTACGGCACGATCGCCGGCCGTCTTGTCTATGTCTTCGCGCAGGACTTCACCGTGATCGGCGGCTCGCTCTCCGAGACCCTGGCCCAGAAGATCTGCAAGGTGATGGACATGGCCATGAAGAACGGTGCCCCGTGCATCGGCCTCAACGACTCGGGCGGCGCCCGTATCCAGGAAGGCGTCAACGCCCTGGCCGGCTACTCCGAGATCTTCGAGCGCAACATCCTCGCCTCCGGCGTGGTGCCGCAGATCTCCGCCATCCTCGGCCCTTGCGCCGGTGGTGCCGTGTACTCCCCTGCCCTGACCGACTTCATCATCATGTCGGAAGGTACCTCTTATATGTTCCTGACCGGTCCCGCCGTCGTCAAGCAGGTGCTTGGCGAGAACGTGACGCAGGAAGAGCTCGGCGGCGCCAACGTCCACGCCACCAAGAGCGGCGTGGCCCAGTTCAAAGCCGCGACCGAGGAAGAGGCCATCGCCACCATCCGTGACCTGCTGAGCTATCTGCCGCAGAACAACATGGAAGAACCGCCGTATGTCCCGACCGAAGACCCGATCGACCGCAAGGAAGACTCCCTCAACGAGATCATCCCCGACAGCCCGAACGCCCCGTACGACATGTACGAAGTCATCGGCGCCATCGTGGACGACGGCAAGTTCCTCGAGGTCCACAAGGACTATGCGAAGAACCTCATCGTGGGCTTCGCCCGCTTCGGCGGCACGGCCGTCGGTATCGTTGCCAACCAGCCCAAGTATCTGGCCGGCGTGCTCGATATCAACTCTTCCCGCAAGGGTGCCCGTTTCGTCCGCTTCTGCGACGCCTTCAACATCCCTGTCGTGACGCTCGTCGATGTGCCGGGCTTCCTCCCGGGCACGCAGCAGGAATACGGCGGCATCATCGTCCACGGTGCGAAACTCCTTTACGCCTATGGCGAAGCCACCATCCCGAAGGTGACCATCACCCTCCGCAAGTCCTACGGCGGATCGCACATCGTGATGAGCTGCAAGCAGCTGCGCGGTGACATCAACTACGCCTGGCCGACCGCCAACATCGCGGTGATGGGTGCCGAAGGCGCCGTGGCCGTGCTCTACGCCAAGGAAATCAAGGCCGAAGAGGATCCCGAGAAGAAGAAAGAGATCGCCGAGGCCCGCAAGAAGGAGTACAACGACCTCTTCTGCAACCCGTACAATGCTGCGAAGTACGGTTACATCGACGATGTGATCGAACCGCGCAACACCCGTTTCCGCATCATCCGCGCCCTCGAGCAGCTCTCCACCAAGAAGCTCTCGAACCCGGCCAAGAAACACGACAACCTGCCTCTGTAATCAAACCCGCAACGTATGAAACATCTCAAACTGTTTTTGGCGATTGCCGGTTTGACCCTGTGCCTGACGGCGGGAGCCCAGAGCCAGGACGCCATGCGCCTGAACGAGTACCTGGTGGTCAATACCGAAGACTTCCAGGACGACTTCGGCCAGCACAGCGCCTGGATCGAACTCTTCAACTCGTCCTACGGCACGGTGGACATCGCAGGATGCTTCCTCTCCGACGATCCCGCCAATCTGAAGAAATACGCCATCCCCGGCGGCGACTTGATGACCAAGATCAAGCCCCGCCAGCACGTCCTTTTCTGGGCGGACGGCAAGCCCTACCGCGGCACTTTCCACGTCTCCTTCGACCTGGAGAACGCCAAGGAGATCATCTTTACCAAAGGTGACGGCAAGACCATCATCGACCGCATCCCCGTCAAGCACGGTCTGGGCGAGAACGTCGCTTTCGGACGTACCGAAGACGGCATCGGCTCGACCGACGGCAGCGGCCAAGGCTGGGCCGTGATGGAACGCACCTCGCCGAGCACCAACAACACCCTCGTCGACAAGGCCGCGAAGCCCGACCGTATGAAGGAAATCGATCCTTACGGCTGGATCCTCGCCCTGACCGCCATGTCGGTGGTGTTCCTGGCACTGATCCTCCTCTACTTCATCTTCAAGGCCATTGGCAACGCCAACATCAAGGCCGGCAAGAAGCGCTCCGCCGCCTCGGCCGGTACCGACGTGAAGGAATCCGCCTACGGTGAAGTCCCCGGTGAAGTCTACGCCGCCATCGCGACGGCCATGCACCTGTATCAGCAGGACGATGAGAACCACGACGAAGAAAGCTTCGTGGTGACGCTCCATCACACCGACCGGACCTACTCGCCGTGGAGCTCGAAGATCTACACGCTCCGCCAGACGCCGCAAGTCAACAAAAGAAGATAACCTCCTAACCCAGAAAAGACAATGAAAGAATATAAAATCAAGATCAACGGTAACAACTACAACGTTACCATCGACGAGGTTGAGGACAACGTGGCCAAGGTCGAAGTGAACGGCACGCCTTACAACGTCGAATTCGAAAAACCGATCTCGAAACCCAAGACCATCAGCGTGGTCAACAAGCCCGCCGCGGCTCCGTCCGCCGGCCCGGCCCCTGCCAACAAGCCCGCCGCAGCTCCCGCTGCCGCCGGTGGTGCCACCGTCAACTCCCCGCTCCCGGGCGTCGTGCTCGAGATCAAGGTCAAGGACGGCGACAAAGTGACGAAGGGACAGGTCATCATGGTGCTTGAAGCCATGAAGATGGAGAACGCCATCGAGGCCCCTTGCGACGGTACCATCACCGTCAAGGCCCAGAAGGGCGACTCCGTCCTCGAAGGCGCTACGCTCGCAGTAATCGCATAACCCCGACACATTATGGGACATATCCTAGACAACCTGAAAGCGTTCTGGCAGTTCACCGGGTTTGCGAACTTCGAGTGGGGCTACCTCATCATGATCATCATCGGATGTGCATTCATCTTCATGGCGATCAAGTATGAGTGGGAGCCCATGCTGCTGGTTCCGATCGGATTCGGTATCCTGATCGGCAACATTCCCCTCTTCGCCGGATTGAATGTCGGCGTATATGAGGAGGGATCTGTGCTCAACATCCTGTACCAGGGCGTGCAGCGCGGCTTCTACCCGCCGCTGATCTTCCTGGGTATCGGAGCCATGACAGACTTCTCCTCGCTGATCGCCAATCCGAAGCTGCTGCTGATCGGCGCCGCCGCCCAGTTCGGTATCTTCGGTGCGTACGCCATCTCGCTGGCCCTCGGCTTTGACGCCGCACAGGCTGGTGCCATCGGTATCATCGGTGGCGCCGACGGCCCGACGGCCATCTTCCTGTCGTCCCGCCTGGCTCCGACCCTGATGGGTGCCATCGCCGTGTCGGCCTACTCCTACATGGCCCTCGTGCCGGTGATCCAGCCGCCGATCATGCGTCTGCTCACCACCAAGAAGGAGCGCCTGATCCGCATGAAACCGCCGCGTCCGGTCTCCCCGACCGAGAAGAAACTCTTCCCGATCATCGGCTTCCTGCTCACGGCCTTCATCGTGCCGTCCGGTATCCCTCTGCTCGGTATGCTGTTCTTCGGCAACCTGCTGAAGGAAAGCGGCGTGACCAAGCGTCTGGCCAACACCGCCAGCGGCCCGCTCGTGGACATCGTCACCATCCTGATCGGTGTCACCGTCGGTGCCTCCACGCAGGCCAGCCAGTTCCTCCGTTGGGAATCCGTGAAGATCTTCATCATCGGCGCCCTGTCGTTCGTGATCGCCACCTTCGCCGGTGTGCTCTTCGTGAAGTTCTTCAACCTCTTCCTCAAGGAAGGCAACAAGATCAACCCGCTCATCGGCAACTCGGGTGTGTCGGCCGTTCCGGACGCCGCCCGCGTGTCGAACAACGTCGGTCTCGAATACGATCCGAAGAACTACCTGCTCATGCATGCCATGGGTCCGAACGTGGCCGGTGTGATCGGCTCCGCCGTCGCCGCCGGTATGCTTTTGGGATTCCTTGGTTAAAAAATCGTCATTCCCGGCTTGACCGGGCTTCTAAGAAAGGAATCGGCATCGTCCGGTTCCTTTTTTTTTGTAAATTTGCGGAAAACATTCCCATGAAATCGATTCGCCTGTTTTCCGTGCCCGTCATTCTCCTGACGCTGGCGCTCACTGTCGTTTCCTGTGGCAGCACCAACCGGATCGCCCGCAGCGAAGGCCGGTCAAGCGGCCCCGACGATCCCAGCGGATTTGTCGTCCTGACGGATGTCGTTCCCGATGTCATCCTGGAGATCCGCTACTACAGTTCCTTCAATTTCGTGGGTACGCGCGTGGACGGCTATGAGCAGCCCGTCGCCTTGATGACCCGCGAAGCCGCCCGGGCGCTCAAGGCCGTCAGCGACGAGGCGATTTCGCTCGGCTACCGGCTCAAGATCTGGGATACCTACCGGCCGCAGATGGCCGTCGACCACTTCTGCCGCTGGGGTGAAAACGTAACCGACACCCTGACCAAGCGCTACTTCTATCCTTACCTCGACAAGGACGTCGTCTTCGACCAGGGCTACATCGCCCGCCGCAGCGGCCACTCCCGCGGCTCGGTCGTCGATCTCACGCTCGTGGACATGAAAACGGGTCGCGACATCGACATGGGCTACGGTTTCGACTGGTTCGGCGGCGAATCACATCCCGACTACCGCGGCATTACGGAAGAACAGTACGCCAACCGGATGCTCCTCCGCGGACTGATGCTCAAGCACGGTTTCCTCCCCATCGAAGAAGAATGGTGGCATTTCATCCTCAAGGACGAACCCTACCCCGACACCTACTTCACCTTCCCGGTTCGGATGCTGTAAGTTCCTGACCCGCAAGCGATCTCGATACAGAAGATGAAAGAGCCCATGACGGCCAGCCGCAAATTCACACGGATGACGACCTATCCGGTGGGCAGGCTCGTGAGCGAACAGGCCATTCCGTCGATTGTCAGCATGCTCATTTCGGGCATCTACAACCTGGCCGACACCTTCTTCATCGGGCAGATCAACACCCAGTCCGTAGCTGCGATGGGCATCGTGTACGCCTACATGGTGCTGATCCAGTCGATGGCCATTTTCTTCGGGCAGGGATCGGGCAACTACATTTCGCGGGCACTCGGCCGTCGCGAGACCGTCGATGCGGAAGAGATGGCTGCTGTCGGCCTGGGATCCTCCCTCATGACCGGCATCCTGCTCTCCGGCGCAAGCTTCCTGGCCATGCGCCCCCTGCTCGCGCTGTTGGGCTCGACGGATACCATCATGCCCTACGCCTGCGACTACTTCCAGTTCATCCTGCTGGGCACGCCCTTCATCATGGGCACCTTCACGCTCAACAACCAGATGCGTCACCAGGGCAACGCGATCCTGTCGATGATCGGAATCGTCTCGGGCGCGGTGCTCAACATCATCCTCGACCCCATCCTCATCTTCGGCTTCGACATGGGCATCCGCGGCGCAGGCATTGCGACAGCCGTTTCGCAATTCGTCGGGTTTATCGTGATCGTCTGCATGATCGGAAAGCGGGGCTCGCTGCCCATCCGCTTCTCCCATTTCAAACCGACGCTTCGCCGCTATCGCGACATTGCGGCCGGCGGGCTGCCGTCGCTTGCCCGCCAGGGGCTCATGAGCCTTTCGGCCATCTGCCTGAACCAGTTGGCTTCGCATTACGGTGACGAAGCCATCGCCGCCTTCTCGATCGTCAGCCGTATCACAATGCTGGCTTGCGCCGCAATGATCGGCTACGGGCAGGGATTCCAGCCTGTATGCGGATTCAATTATGGGGCCGGGCTCTTCGACCGGGTCCGCAAGGCTTTCTGGCACAGCTGCAGCGTATCGACCGTCTACTGTACGGTGCTGGCCCTGCTGGGATGGATTTTTGCCGGACCTTTGGTCGCACTTTTCCGGGCCGACGATGCGGAAGTGATCCGCATCGGCACCGAAGTGCTCCGGTACCAGTGCTACAGTTTTCCGCTGGTCGGCTTCATCGTCCTGTCCAACATGTATCTGCAGAATATCCGGAAGACCATACCCGCCATCATCATGGCCTCCGCCCGACAGGGGATTTTCTTCCTCCCCGCCCTCTTTGCCGGACACGCGCTCTGGGGTTTCGCCGGCGTTGAAATCTCGCAGATGCTGGCCGATGTCTGCGCTTTTATCTTCGCCGTCCCCGTCGTGCTCCCGGCCTTGAAGGCCATGGACCATCAACCGATTGCCCGATGAATCCAAAAGGGCATTTCTTGCCGGGGAGAACGGCTTTTTTATTGGCCGTCTCTCATTTTCTTTGTATTTTCGTGGCCGAATCCTGAATAATTAAAAATCATTATACTATTATGCAGAACAAGTTGCAAGAATTGACGGACCGGCTCTACGAGGAGGGTCTGTCGAAGGGCAGACAGGAAGCCGACCAGCTGCTGGCCAAGGCGAAAGCCGAGGCGCAGGAGATTCTCGACAAAGCCCGTGCTGAAGCCGAAGCGGTCCGCGCTGAAGCCGAAAAACAGGCCTCCGAAACCCGCACGATGGTCGAAGGCGACCTGAGGATGGCCTCCTCCCAGACCATCTCCGCCCTGCGGCAGCAGGTGGAGAATATGGTCATCACCAAGGCCGTAGCCGGACCGGTTGATGTGGCGCTCTCGGACGAAGGTTTCGTGAAGGACCTCATCGCCATGGTGGTCCGCGCGTTCAACGCCGCCAATCCCGACGGCGTGGGACTCGACGTCATCCTCCCGGCCGCTGCCCAGAAAGAGTTGGAAAAAGCCTTCGGCAACGAAGTGAAAAAGAATCTTTCCCAAGGCATCGAGGTCAAGAACGTGAAGGGGCTCGCGAAAGGATTCAAGATCGGCCCCAAGGACGGTGGCTACCAGATCAGTTTCACGGCCGATGACTTCACCAACCTGATCGGTGAATATCTGCGCCCGGCAACCAAGAAGATCCTCTTCGGCAAATAATGGCCAATTATCCCTATATCATCGCCAGCTTCCCCGATCTGCTGCTCGACTTCGAGCGGCATCCCCTCGACGTGGATTCAACGGTCGCCGAGGTCAAAGGCCAGCTATCCGAAAAGGACTGCAGGCTGGTGGACTGGCTGGAATTCGGCCTCGACGGAAGCCATCTGTCGCCGCATTTCTATCAGGGCATCCGGCAGACACACTGCCGCTTCCTCATCGACTGGTTCGATTTCGACCGGAAGCTGCGGCTGGCCAAGGTTGCCTACCTGGAGGGCAAACCCGTGACGGAAGAGTTCCCGGAGCTGGACAAGGCGGAAATTATCTTCAAGGTAGAAGATCTCTTCCAACGCGAAAAACTGCTCGACCGGCTCGTCTGGAACAAGGCAGCCGAACTGGTGGACTTCGACATCTTCACGATCGACACGATCCTCTCGCTGATCGCACAGCTCCACATCGTCGCCCGCTGGAACCGGCTCGATCCGGAAACGGGCGCCAGGATGTTCCGCCAGCTGGTCGAGGAAGTCAGGGGCACATTCCAGGGAATCAACGCTGAACAATTATAACAGACATAACATGAAAGCAACAGGTATAGTTACCGGTATCATCTCCAACCTGGTGACCGTGCGTTTCGAAGGCGACGTAGCGCAGAACGAGATCTGCTACATCGACCTGGGCGGTACGAAAATGATGGCTGAGGTCATCAAGGTGTCGGGACGGAACGCATTCGTGCAGGTTTACGAGAGCACCCGCGGCCTGCGCCAGGGCGACAAGGTCGAGTTTGACGGCCATATGCTCGAGGTACAGCTCGGCCCCGGCCTGCTCTCCAGCAGCTACGACGGCCTGCAGAACAATCTCGCCACGATGAAGGATGTCTTCCTCAAGCGCGGCGAATACACCGCGCCGCTGGACCACGACAAGATCTGGCACTTCACCCCGATCGCCCGCCCGGGCGACACCGTCTTCGCCGCCGACTGGCTGGGCGAGGTCAAGGAAGGATGGCTGCCCCACAAGATCATGGTCCCCTTCTCCTTCAAGGACGAATACCGGATCAAAAGCATCGCGCCGGAAGGCGACTATAAGATTGACGACACCATGGCCATCCTCACCGACCCGCAAGGTGAGGAGCACAAGGTAACGATGGTGCAGCGCTGGCCCGTCAAGGTGGCGGTCGGCGGCTACGTCGAGAAACCCCGTCCCTACCGCATCATGGAAACGGGCGTCCGCTGCATGGATACGCTCAACCCGATCGCCGAAGGCGGCACCGGCTTCATCCCGGGCCCGTTCGGCTGCGGCAAGACCGTGCTTCAGCACGCCATCGCCAAGCAGGGCGACGCCGAGGTGATCGTGATGGCCGCCTGCGGCGAGCGCGCCAACGAGGTGGTGGAGATCTTCGCCGAGTTCCCGGAGCTGATCGACCCGCACACGGGCCGTCACCTGATGGAACGCACCACCATCATCTGCAACACCTCGAACATGCCGGTCGCCGCCCGTGAGGCTTCGGTCTACACTGCGATGACCATCTGCGAATACTACCGCGCCATGGGTATGAAAGCGCTGCTGCTGGCCGACTCGACGTCCCGCTGGGCCCAGGCCCTGCGCGAGATGTCCAACCGTATGGAAGAGCTGCCGGGCGCCGACGCCTTCCCGGTCGACCTGTCCGCCATCATCTCGAACTTCTACGCCCGCGCCGGCATCGTGAAACTTCGCAACGGACAGACCGGCGCCGTGACCTTCATCGGCACCGTGTCCCCTGCCGGTGGCAACCTGAAGGAGCCCGTCACCGAATCGACCAAGAAAGCAGCCCGCTGCTTCTATTCCCTGGCCCAGGCCCGTGCCGACAAGAAGCGCTACCCCGCCGTCGACCCGATCGACTCCTATTCGAAGTACCTGGAATATCCCGAAGTGGTGGAATATCTCAAGGAACGCGTCGGCAAGGACTGGGTCGACAAGGTGAACCGCGCCAAGAACCTGATCCGCCGCGGCAAGGAAATCGCCGAACAGATCAACATCCTCGGCGATGACGGTGTGCCCATCAGCTACCACGAGCAGTTCTGGAAGAGCGAGCTCATCGACTTCGTGATCCTGCAGCAGGACGCTTTCGATCCGATCGACTCCCTCTGTCCGATGGAGCGCCAGGAATACATGCTCTCGCTCGTCCTGAAAGTCTGCGACGTCCCGGTCGAATTCGACAACTACGAGCAGTGCGGCGCCTGGTACAAGGAGATCATCAACATTCTCCGTCAGATGAACTATTCGCCGTTCAAGAGCGAACAATTCAACCAGTATCTTGAACAGCTTAATACCCTTTTGTCCCATGAGCAATAAAGCATTCCAGAGAACATACACCCGGCTCGAAGCCATCACCAAAGCTACGGTGACCCTGCACGCGCAGGGGGTGAGCAACGACGAGCTGGCCACGGTAGCCGGCCGCCTGGCGCAGGTTGTCAAGATCAAGGGCGACCTGATCACGCTGCAGGTATTCGCGGGCACGGAGGGTATTCCGACCAATGCCGAAGTCCTTTTCCACGGTGAACCGCCGACGCTCGCCGTGAGCGAGGCGCTTTCCGGCCGCTTCTTCAACGCCTACGGTGATCCCATCGACGGCGGCCCGAAGGTGGAAGGAGAACTCCGCCAGATCGGCGGACCGTCCGTAAACCCGTACAAGCGCAAGCAGCCTTCCCAACTGATTCCGACCGGTATCGCCGGCATCGACCTCAACAACACACTGGTCTCCGGCCAGAAGATCCCTTTCTTCGCCGACCCTGACCAGCCTTATAACGCCGTGATGGCCCAGGTAGCCCTCCGCGCCGACGTAGACAAGATCATCCTCGGCGGCATGGGTCTTTCCAACGACGACTATCTCTACTTCCGTCACGAATTCGAGAGTGCAGGCGCCCTCAACAAGATCATCAGTTTCGTCAACACCACCGACCAGCCGCCGGTAGAGCGACTGCTGATTCCGGATATGGCCCTGACGGCCGCTGAATTCTTCGCCGTAGACAAGAACGAGAAAGTGCTGGTCCTGCTGACCGACATGACCCTCTACGCAGACGCCCTCTCCATCGTGAGCAACCGTATGGACCAGATTCCGTCGAAAGACTCGATGCCGGGTTCGCTCTACTCCGACCTGGCGAAGATCTACGAGAAAGCCGTGCAGCTGCCCAGCGGCGGCTCGATCACCATCATCGCCGTCACCACGCTCAACGACGGTGACATCACCCACGCCATTCCCGACAATACGGGCTATATCACGGAAGGCCAGCTCTACCTGCGCGCCGACACCGATACGGGCAAGGTCATCATCGACCCGTTCCGTTCCCTGTCCCGTCTGAAACAGCTCGTCCAGGGCAAGCAGACCCGGGAAGACCATTCCCAGGTGATGAACGCCTCCGTACGTCTGTACGCCGACGCGCAGAATGCCAAGACCAAGATGGAGAACGGCTTCGACCTGTCGGACTACGACCGGCGCTGCCTCGAATACGCCAAGGCGTACGCCATCGAGATCCTTTCGATCGACGTGAACATCGGCCTGACCGAGATGCTCGACACCTGCTGGAAGCTGTTCGCACGCTTCTTCAGCAAGGCCGAGACCGGCATCAAGCAGGCGATGATCGACAAATACTGGCCGGCCGAATAACGTATGGCAATCAAATTCCAATATAACAAGACTTCCCTGACCAACCTCGGCAAGCAGCTGAAGATCCGTCAGCGGGCGCTCCCGACCCTCAAGAACAAGGAGTCGGCGCTCCGCGTGAGCGTGATCCAGGCCAAGGCGGAATCGGAGCGTCTGCAGCGCGAACTCGAAGAAGCGCTCAAGACCTACGACTACATGGCCGGCCTCTGGACCGAATTCGATCCCGGGCTGATCGCCGTGAAGGACGTGGTGCTCGATACCGTCAAGGTGGCAGGCGTCCGCACGCCGCAGCTTCGCGAAGTGATCTACGAAGTCAAGCCGTTCGACGCCTTCGCCAAACCGATGTGGTACGGTGACGGCGTGGCCATCCTCAAGAAGCTCGCCCAACTCGGCATCGAGAGCGAGGTGCTGATCGAGAAGAGCCGGATCCTGGAATTCCAGCGGAAGAAGACGACCCAGAAGGTCAACCTGTACGAAAAAGTGCAGATTCCGGGCTACCAGGAAGCCATCCGCAAGATCAAGCGCTTCATGGAGGACGAGGAGAATCTCTCCAAAGCCTCCCAGAAGATCGTCAAGAACCGCCATCAGGAAGAAGAAGAGGAGGAAGAGGCATGATCACGAAAATGACCAAATACACCTTCCTGCTCCTGAGCAGCGACACGGAGGCCATCCTGCGCGAAATCCAGGAGCTCGGGGTGCTCGACATCACCCGCTCCCGCAAGCCGGTCGATACGACTTCGGCCCAGCTGTTCCGCGAAGCGGAGGCCATCCGGCACGAGATCGAGACCATAGAGAAATGCGACTTCTCGCGCGATGAGCGCCACAGCGCCATTGAGGCCAAACTGACCGCCGCCCAGACGGCTGTCGACGAGAAAAGGCACTGGGGCGATCTGGATCCCGCCAAGATCAAGGCTTTGCGCGACGCGGGCTGCCAGATCCACTACTATACCCTCCCCATTAAGAAATTCAATCCCGCCTGGCTGGAACAATACCCCATCGCGGAGATCGACCGCGACGAAAAGACCGTCCGCTTCGTCCTCATAGACCGTGCCTCTGAAGGCGCCAACAATTTCCAGGTCAAGGAAACGCACGTAGCCCGGGAATCGATCGAGCAGCTGGACCGGCATGTCAAGACACTGCAACAGCAGCTTCTCGACCGCGAATCGGAGATGGAAAACCGCAAACAGGATATCCCGGACCTGAAACGCACCTACGCCGAGAAGGCACAGACGCTGCAGCGCTACCTGGCTGGCAACAACGCCGAAAAAGCCGCGGAAGACTATATCACGGTAATGACCGGCTTTGCCCCGACCACCGAAGATGCGCGCCTGAAAGCTGCACTCGACGAGAAGGCGCTCTACTACGTGAGCGAACCCGCCAAAGCCACCGACAACCCGCCTGTGCAGCTCAAGAACAACTGGTTCGCCCGCAACTTCGAGACCCTGACCGGGATGTACGGCATGCCCGTCTATGACGAGTTCGACCCGACCCCGATCCTTGCGCCGTTCTTCCTCCTGTTCTGGTCGTTCTGCATGGGCGACGCAGGCTACGGCCTGATCCTCATCGCTTTGGGCATACTCTTGCACAAAACCAGCTTCAACCTTCTCGGACTGAAGAAACACTGGCGGCTGGTCACCACGCTGGGCGTGGGCACCCTCGTCATCGGTCTCTTCCTGGGCACCTTCTTCGGTATCAACCTGAAAGAAGTCTCCTGGATTCCCGAAGGGCTCCGGAAACTGATGCTGGTAGGCAAGCTGGAGATTGCCGGCACGGCCTACGACATCACCATGATCGCCGCCATCGCCATCGGTATCTTCCACATCTGCCTGGCCATGATCATCAAGGCGGTCGGCATTACAAAGAGAGCGGGCTTCAAGCAGGCCATATCCACCTGGGGATGGGTCACGCTGGTCGTCGGCGGCCTCATCGTAGCCGGCCTGGCCCTGACCCACGTGCTCAACGCCACGGCTACGAAGATCGCCATCATCGCGGTCGGCGTCCTTTCCGTCCTGGGCATCTTCATCTTCAACAAGCCGGGACGCAATCCCCTGCTCAACATCGGATCAGGACTCTGGGACACGTACCAGACGGCGACCGGCCTGCTGGGCGACGTCCTGAGTTACATCCGTCTCTATGCTCTCGGCCTGGCCGGCGGCATGCTGGGCGGCGCCTTCAACCAGATCGGCACGATGCTGCTGGGCAGCAATCCGACCTGGCAATGGCTGCCTTTCGTCGTCATCGTGCTGTTCGGCCACGCGTTGAACTTCGCGATGAGTTGCCTGGGCGCCTTCGTCCACCCGCTGCGTCTGACCTTCGTAGAGTACTTCAAGAACAGCGGCTATGAAGGCAAAGGCCTGGATTACAAGCCCCTGACCAATGAAATCAATATAGAAAACAAATAAAAAACAAATTCTTACACTATGTTAACAATTATTCTCGGTTACATCGGCCTCGCATTTATGTTCGGCCTGGCCGCTATCGGTTCCAGTATCGGAACCACCATCGCCGGCAACGCCGCGGAAGGCGCGTTGAAAAAGAATCCGGAGAAATCGGCGGGTTACATGATCCTTTCCGCCATGCCCGCTACACAGGGTCTGTACGGCTTCGTCGCCTTCCTGGTATGGCCCAAGGCCGCTGAAGCGATGATGGACAAAGGTCTCCTGTATTTCGCCGTCGGTCTGGCTTGTGGTATCGTATTCCTCTTCTCGGCCATCCGCCAGGGACAGGTCTGCGCCAACGGTATCATCGGTATGAGCCAGGGACACGACGTCCAGACCAACACCATGATCTACGCCGCTCTCCCTGAGTTTTACGCCATCCTGGCCTTCGCCGCCACGTTCTTTGTGTAAACCGGGGCTCCGCCCCGAACCCCGCGCCCGGCTATCTCGGGCATAGAAAAACGCCTTGCATTTGCAAGGCGTTTTTCTTTTTTTGCTAACTTTAAGGGACAATAATCGATGAGAATATGCGACGGCTTTTCCTGACCTTTGTTTTTGCGCTGTCTGTGACGGCGGGATTTGCGTGTACGAATTTGATTGTGACCAAGGGGGCGTCGACCGACGGGTCCGTGATGGTGACTTACGCGGCCGATTCCTATACCCGCTACGGCACGCTGGTCCACTATCCGGCCGGCAAGCACAAGGCCGGAGAAATGCGCCGCATCCTGCAATGGGGCCAGGACCACTATCTGGGCGAGATTCCCGAGGCGCCCTATACCTACAATGTCATCGGCAACATGAACGAGCATCAGCTCGTCATCGGCGAGACGACGTGGGGTGGACGACCGGAGCTGCGCGATCCCCAGGGTATCGTAGACTACGGCTCCCTGGAATATATCTGCCTGCAACGCTGCACGAAGGCCCGCGAGGCCATCGAACTCTTTGTCAAACTGGCCAACGAATACGGCTACGCCTCTTCGGGTGAATCGCTCAGTTTCGCCGATACCGAGGAGGCATGGATCCTCGAAGTCATCGCCAAGAAACCGAACGTGGTGGACGGCGTGAATCGCAACAAGGGCGCCGTCTGGGTGGCGGTCCGCATTCCGGACGGTTACATCTCCGCCCACGCCAACTGCGCCCGCATCACCACCTTCCCGAAAAACGACCCGGACAATTGTATCTACGCGCCCGACGTCATTTCCCACGCCCGGGAAATCGGCATTTACGAGGGTTCTGACGAAGACTTCAGCTTCGCCGATACCTACTGTCCCCTCTCCTTCTCGCTGATGCGCAACTGCGAATGCCGCGTGTGGAGCTTCTTCAACCGCTGGGGCGACCTCGATATGAACCAGTATCTCGACTTCGTGATGGCGGATAACCCGAAAAACCGGATGCCGCTCTACGTCAAGCCCAAAGGAAAACTCTCCATGCTGGATCTGGCCGCAATGATGCGCGACCACTACGAAGGCACCCCCTTCGATATGACGAAGGACATCGGAGCAGGCAGCAATGAGACGCCGTACCGCTGGAAGCAGAACGACTGGACAGTCGATGGCGTAAAATACTCCAATGCACGCCCCATCTCCACCCAGCAGACCGGTTTCTGGTTCGTGGCCCAATGCCGCGGCTGGCTGCCCGACGCCATCGGCGGCCTTTTCTGGTTCGCAGTGGATGATTCCGGCACCTCTGCCCTGACGCCTGTTTATTCCTCCTCCCGCGCCGTTTCGTGGCATTATGCGCTGGGCAACGGTTCCATGGTGGAGTATTCCCCCACTTCGATGTTCTGGCTCAATAACCGCGTCGCCCAGTTCGCTTATCTGCGCTACAATCCGGTAGGGCTGGAGGTGCAGGAACGCATCGCGGAACACGAGCGTAAAATGGTGGAAAAAGTGGCAGCCTGCGATGCTGCTGCCCTGGCCATCAAATCACAGAAGAAACAACTGAAATACCTGACCCAATTCTCCGTCGCAGAAGCCGACGCGCTCTTCGACGCGTGGAATGAGCTCGACAAGTATCTGCTGCTCAAATACATGGACGGAACCGTCAAACACCAGAACCCCGACGGAAGTTTCGTCACCAACGGCAGTACCGACTACATCCCCGTGTCGCCCGACTGGCCCGGCTACAGTGAAAAATTCAAGCGCGCCATCGTAAAGGATAACGGAGAACTCCTGAAAGTCCGCTGATTGTCCCATGAAACTGATTCCCACCTACACCTGGAACAAGACGCTCGTCTATCTCGATCAGCGTCGCAAAGTGATCCGCACGCTGCCCTGGCTTCAGGGCGTCATCCTGCTTGTCTGTGTCATCATCGCCATGCTGCTGGCCAATCTGCCCGCCACGCGAGATTTCTATTTCAGTTTTCTGGAAACCGACCTGGCCATCTCCGTGACGCCGCCTGAAGGCGATGGATTCCTGTTCCCGGCCGGCATGACCGTCGAGAAGTTCATCAACGACATCCTGATGGTGGTCTTCTTCTTCACGGTAGGTTTGGAGATCAAACGGGAGATTGTCTGCGGAGAACTGAGTTCGCCGCAGAAAGCCATCATGCCGGTCATCGCCGCCCTTGGAGGTGTCCTGGTACCTGCCTTGATCTATATCCTGGTCAACCACGGTACGGCAGCTTCCTCAGGCTGGGGAATTCCGACGGCAACCGATATTGCCTTCGCCGTGGGAATCCTTTCCATCCTGGGCGATAAGGTCCCGGTCTCATTGAAAGTATTCCTGACCGCACTGGCCATCGCCGACGACCTGGTTGCAATCCTCGTCGTGGCCATTTTCTACGGTGGGACCATCAATCTCCCGCTGCTCGGCATCGCCGCCGTTCTGATCCTGTTCCTGATCATCATGAACAAGACAGGGGAAAAACGGCCCTGGTTCTACTTCATCCCCGCCATCGCGGTGTGGATCCTGTTCTACTATTCCGGTATCCATGCAACGATGTCGGGTGTCGTGATGGCATTCCTCATCCCGATGAAGGCACGCTACTCGAAAGAGTATTATTACCGGCGCCGGAAATACTTCCGGACGAAACTCTCGGAATATGACAGCATCCACGACGGTGAAGGCTTCCCCAACGGACCGCAGCGCCGGATCCTCCGGCAGCTCAGCAGCACGTCGAAAGGCTGCATCGGGCTCAGCTACCGACTGGAGCATGCCCTTTCGCCCTGGGTCAACTTCCTGATCATGCCCGTCTTCGCGCTGGCCAACGCCGGTGTCCGGATCACGGACCCGTCGTACTTCAACGTGTTCAGCTACTCCCCTGAATTGGGAAGCGTCAGTATGGGTATTTTCCTCGGCCTTCTCCTGGGTAAACCCATCGGCATCACACTGGCAAGTTTCCTGGCCGTCAAGACCAAGATCGGCCAGATGCCGGAAGCCGCTACGTGGAAGAAACTCTTCGCGGTGGCCTGCCTCGGCGGTATCGGCTTTACGATGTCCATCTTCGTGGATACCCTCTCCTTCGGTGACCAGGCACCCGAAATCATGATGAAACTCCGCGACATGGGCAAAGTCGCCGTCCTCCTCGGCTCCCTCTGCTCCGGCATCCTCGGCTCCGTCCTCATCGCCCTCGCCTCCCCGAAGAAATCAAACAAATAGCCTGCTTCAGCAGGCCGTTGCGAAGCAACGCGGGGGTAATCATCGATTGTTCCTCATCGCGAAGCGAAGGGGGTTCGGGGGATATGCCCCCGTATAAGAAAGAGTAGGTTGCTGCCAAACAAAAAAACCCTGACAACAAAAAGTTGTCAGGGTTTCAAGTTTGGCGGCAACCTACTCTCCCACTTGGTGTAGCAGTACCATCGGCGCAAGTGAGCTTAACTTCTCTGTTCGGAATGGGAAGAGGTGGATCCTCACCGCTATAACCGCCTTTCATATATCTCTAGGAGAAAGAAAACTTGATACGTACTCCCTACTCGCAACTCTATGCTTCTTCTCTCAAGCGAAGTATTCGGGATATTAGTACCGATCGACTTTGACATTACTGCCTTTACATCTTCGGCCTATCAACGTGGTAGTCTCCCACGTCCCTCAATGGAAAACTCATCTTGGAGACGGCTTCGCGCTTAGATGCTTTCAGCGCTTATCCTGACCCAGCATGGATACCCGGCGGTGCAGCTGGCGCCAC
>JAEEGJ010006130.1_pt1 | contig 36526 bp, 29 predicted proteins | sample 8958761 | NCBI WGS metagenome assembly JAEEGJ01 (sample SAMN16246546, study PRJNA631951) | gut metagenome | biome: gut microbiome; feature: rumen; material: RS-attached | host: Bos | place: Iran: Karaj | collected 2018-10
TTCCTGGACATTGAGACGAATAAAAATCCGCGGTACCACTCAATTTGCAAGCCTTGCGGCTGCCACTTTCGAAGTCTAGCAACTCCTTTACATTAACGCAGCATAACGGGCACTGTCTACTTGGGAAGACCCTTTCGGAATGCCGGCTCGGAAGTGATAGTCTTTTGCAGTTATCGAAGCACCGTTTCTCAGCTAACACGGCTCTCTGTAAGATCGATTGATCTGCTGACCTCTTCGTCACAGCCTTTGTGATAGTATTCAGTTGTGAGTTCCCGAAGGAACATTTGTAAGCATAGACGAGGCAGTTGCAATTGTCAATAAGGATTTTTCATAGGAATTCGTAACATATATTTAACAAAAAAGTTCTCAAAAATGTTTACGGAGTTTTTATTAGTGAAATAAAATAAAACAGATAGACCAATGCTTTTCTGGATTCAGATCCTTAAAGGGGAAAGGAAAAAAGCAATGTCAGTAAAATATCTGGTATCAGGCGGAGAGGGTGCACTTGGTAAGATAATCGTCAGTCTCCTTCTTGAACGTGGTGAAAAAGTCAGGGTGCTCGCAAGCGAACTCTCGGACACGTCTATTTACAGAGGAAATCCCAATATTGAAATTGTTTACGGTATTTCGACGGACAAGGATTCCATGAAGGAATTCTTTGACATCGAAGAACCGAGGAGCGCAATCCTTTTCCATACTGATGAATATATTTCACTTACAGATAAGACGAACCTTACGATGAGAAGGGTCAACGTCATCGGTGCGGAGAACGTTGCTGACATGTGCCTTAAGCGTAAGATCGGCAAGCTCGTTTACCTGAGCTCCGCATACGCTATCAACCCGGAGGCTGTACCTGACGGACTCAAGATGAACTTCAACCGCAACCAGGTCGAAGGCGAGTATGCCAAGTCAAAGGCTGATGCCGCGGCATACATTATGGAGCGCGTTACGCTCAACAGACTCAACGCGGTCATGGTCCTTCCGACATTCATCATCGGCCCCGGATATTCCGAGGACTATGAGATCAACAAGATCATTACCAGTTATCTCAAGAACGGTACGCTTCCCCCGAAGGAAGGCGGACACGCATTCGTTGACGTAAGAGACGTTGCAAATGCAATGATCGCACTTGCCGACAAGAGCGTTGAACCCGGTTCAGGTTACATCATCAGCGGCGAATACAAGACCAGCTCAGAGTTCTTTGCAGACATCAACAAGGCGCAGGGAATCGATGCTCCGGTCAAGACGGCTTCCAAGTTCGTAATGAGCGAATCCATGAAGAAGTTCGTCGATTTCTACTTCAGGATCGCGCACAAGGAGAACCCGAGAGAAGTCTACACTTTGTTCAGGGACAACCCCGAAAAGAAGTTCTCTGCCAACAGTGAAGGCGTCATCCCTGAGAGCACGATCGACTTCAAGTCATCCATCAGCGATACCATCAAAGGCGTAAGCGGTGTCAGCCAGGTCTCCAAGGAAGTGACGTCCGGCGCTGAGCCGAAGATGTCCGCAGTCGCAATGTCTGCAAAGCTCAAGAACGAACCGGCAGTTCCTGCCGCAAAGCCTGCAGCTGAAGCGAAGACACCCGCAGCAAAGCCTCAGACTCCCGCACCTTCCAAGAGCATAATCCCCGGAAAGGATGCTGCGCCTGCACCCAAGGCAGCTGAAGCCAAAGAGGCGGCACCTGCGGCGCCCGCTCCTTCCAAGAGCATAATTCCCGATCTTCCCAAGAAGACGGAAGAACAGCCGAAGGATCCCGAATGAGCGGACTTGTTTTTAACAAAAGACTGATACTTGCAAGCGCGTCTCCTCGGAGGCGCGAATTGCTGTCTCTGATCACGGATGATTTTGAGATAATCACCAGGGAAGTCGACGAGCGTTCGGCCGAGACCGATATGGAAAACAAAGGCACCCCGGCTGTTCTCGTGAGTGAGGGATTGGCGCTCCTTAAGGCAAAAGCGGTCTTCGACGAACTGCCTGAAGTAGAGAAGAAAAATGTCCTCGTGATAGGCGCGGACACATCGGTCATCCTGGATAACGAGATCTTCGGTAAACCGAAGGACAAGGAAGATGCCGTAAGGATGCTGACCGCTCTTTCCGGAAGGAAGCACGTGGTCGCGACCGGAGTGGCGCTCATCACGTATGAGACAGTCAAGTGTTTTACTGAAGAAACTCTGGTGGAATTCTATGAATGCGACAGATACCAGAAAGACCTGATCGAAAGATACTGCAGTTCAGATGAACCTTACGACAAGGCCGGAGCATACGGCATTCAGAATAACGGTGCGCTCCTTGTCAAAAAGATAGACGGAGACTTTTCAAACGTTGTAGGACTACCCGTTCCGAGACTGGCAAGAGAGATAGAATCTGTGATATATTGATAGACAGGTTTAAGGGCCTTTCAGGAATAAAAGGGGGTAGAAAGATGAATCTCGGTTGGCTTATAAGGCTGGGTTTGTCTATTAGCGAAAACATCAGGGCACAGCAGGAGATAGAAAGGGCACATGCTCTCGAAGCGCAGGCGCGCAGCGAAGCATTGGCTCAGTCCCAGCGTGCCAAGGCGGAGACCGCCTCTTACAAAAGGACTGCATATGAGCAGAAGATCGCAAGGGAAAGCGTTGCAGTAGAGTGTCCGAACTGCGGTTCCACGAATACGAGGATAAGACTCGGTTCAGCTGCAAACTGCGCTTACTGCGGCACCGCCATCAGAGTCAGCATGCAGGGTATCGCTTATGTAGCGAGCCCGCTCGACCGCGCCCAGGCAAAGGCGGAAGAGGATATCCGGAAGAAGGACGGCGAACAGAAAAAATGAGCGAAGAGCCGGTAAAGATCACGAAAGCAAAGGAAGAAAACGGTAAAAAGACTTCAGCCGGAAGTGTGATCAAGCTGATACTCCTCTATATTGTGATCTATCTGGTCTGCTCGGCCATGTTTGTCGCGCTTTTCCATACGGGACTTCTCAAGAGTATGAATGTCCTTATGTACAGGGGCATCGCATTCATCGTGCTTACGGGGATCGTGTCCGCCGTGGTAATGGGCGTTGTCAGAAAATTCTGGAAGTTCGTGACCATCAGGGACGTCATAATGATGTTCGTCATATTCTGCTGCGTCAATACCGTGATATTCACGCTTGTCCCGGTTACAGTCGAAAGATCGGTATCGGTCTTCATGCTCAGCTATATGGATGAAAACTCTGACAAGACGTTTACCCAGGACTCGGTTGGTGAGATATTCACCACTAAGTATGTCAACGATTATGGTGCTTTTGAAAAGCGCTTCAACGAGCAGGTCGTGACGGGAACGATCGAGAAGAACTCCGACGGCACATACTCCATAACCGAGAGAGGCCGTTTTTTTGTAAAGATCTTCAGGACCCTCGCGGAATGGTTCGATACCGACAGACGTCTTGTCTATCCGAACGAGAACTGAAACGTTTTAAATTTGAAACTAAAAAAGCTGCAAGGCAATCCTTGCAGCTTTTTGTTTGTCATTCCTTGATGGCCTTCCAGACCTTGGTCGTACCGCCGCTCGCCCTCTGATACAGGTGGATCCTGATCGAGCTTCTGTCCATCTTCGATATGTCGATGTCGGCTACATAGCAGGCGTCTTTTGCGTCATCGCTGCGGTCGAGCAGGATGTACTGCGGATTGTTGACAGACCTCTTGTCCCAGACGTAGACGTATACGACGCTGATGTCGTTCGGGTTTGCAAAACCGGATGCCTTGACCGTCATGGTCTTGCCGTCTTCCGAGAATGAGAGGCTCGTATCGGCATTCTCGGATTTCTTGATCTTCCTCGATGATTCGAACATCATGCTGTTGGAGAAGAGTCCTGTCTCGGAATAAACGAGATGTTCCACTCCCTTGGAATCCTTGGCGCTGATCTCAAGAGTGCTCGGAACGCCCATCTTAAGTGATGTTACTTCAAGCGTTGCATTATAGATCCTGTCGCCGTCGATCTTCATGTCGGAAGTGGAGATGATGCTGCCGTCAGCGCCCTTCATGCGGGCAATGTAGCCCTTGGTCTTGGCATTGATGTTCTCCGTTCCGGAAAGTCCGATGAGAGCATATTTCTTATTGCCGTCCTTGCCGAACTTGACGTTGCAGCTGAGGGTGTGCGCGTAAGCGATCGTTTCGTAATCGAAAGGATCCCAGCTGCTGATGCTGTTCATGAACTCGGAGTTCTTTGCGAGCTCTTTGTTGACGAAGTCCTCGCCGTATTCTTCGAAAAGGGTCTTCTTTGAAGAATAGAGATTCGTTCCGAGGCCCAACTTGTCGCCTTCGATCTTGCAGCCCATGGCAGCAAGCGTCGTGGGGAACATGTCGAGGGTGTTGTAGATGCGGTCGGTGTTTTCAGTGGGCTTGACTGCCGAGTTGATAATGGCGGTAAATGTCCTTCTGTCGTACTGCGCGTCGATGCCGTCGAGGAAGTCCTTGTCCATCGTGAGGTGGTCACCGTTTAAGACGATGGTCGTATTCTCATAGAAATCCTGCTGCTTGATCCAGTCAATGAATGCCTTGATCTGTCTGGATGAGCAAGCCATTACGTTTGCGTACTGCGTGCCGTATTCGTCCTTGCACTCGGGGCAGACGTAGCCGTCCTCAAAGTGGGAGTCGACGGTCAGAAGGGTGAGGTTGAACGGAGCATCCTTGGAAGCAAGGTCCTTTAATTCTTCCTTTGCGAAAGTGAAGAGCTTGGAATCCTCATAACCCCACCAGACGTAATAGTCGTTTGATGGAAGTTTTCCGTTCTGGAGCGCATAAGTGTAGTCGAAGATCTTGTAGTTTCCGTGGCTTGTGAAATAGACGCCGCGGCCGCCGAACTCGACTTTGGAGCCGATCATGAGCTCGTTGTTGTAGCCTTCACGCTTGAGGATGTCGCCTAAGACGGTAGCTCCGGGATAGAAGGAATCCTGCTGTGAAGCTGCATTGCCGACGCCGCCTACAACGGGAAGTCCTGATGACTGCGCGACCATTCCGCCCATCGTATAGGTGGTTCCGAAAGAAACCCTTGCACCGTTGAGCTTTTCCTTGTTGCCTGTGAAGCAGTCGTTCTCAAGAGCGAGCTTCGTAAGTTCGGGAATGCAGTTGTAATCAAGGGCACCGCCTGACTTCTTGTCGGCATAAGTCATCTCGACAGACTCGAGATAGATGTAGATGAGGTTGCGCTTTTTCTCAGGGAAGGTAACCGCAGTCTTTTCCGGATCTGCGTAATTTTCCTTGATGAAGTCGGAGTTTACGCTCCTTGCGGAGAAGTAATCGATAACCTTGTACTTGTTGATGAAGAGGATTGCGGAAACTGCCAGGAAAACAACGAGAACGGCGGTGATAACGATGTTTGCCGTCTTCACCGTCTTGGGCTTTGCTTCCTTTTTCTTGAGGATCACCTTCGTGACTATTGCCGCAACGGTTACCAGAACTGAGGGCAAAAGGACCTTCAGAAGGAAACCCGCGAGGATGTCAGAACTCGTTCCCTCGATCGGTGAGGTGATGTGGAACACGATCTGATCCATCGTGTTGTTCTGCCATGTGTCCATAGTCCAGAGCGCCGCAAATGAGAGCAGGGCAACAAGGAATATGAGAAGGAATGCAAGGATTTTTAAAACGACTTTACCGAATTTCTTCATAAGCTGTAACCGCAGGCGTTCAGATCCTTCCGAATCCTACGGCTTTCCTGACTTTCTCGTATTTTTCGGCAGCGATACTGATGGAATAGTCGCGGCCTGCGTCAAGGATCTCATTGATCCTGCCGCTGCTTAAGATCTCGTTATACTTTTCCTGCATGGGCATGAGCTTTGCAACGACCGCATCGGCGGTTGCCTTTTTGAGATCGCCGTATCCGCCTCCTTCAAACTTGGCAACGGCATCCTCTATCGAACTGCCTGCGAAGACGGAATAGATCGTGAGGAGGTTGGAAACGCCGGGCTTGTTCTCTTCGTCGAACTTGATGACGCCGTCGGAATCCGTTACTGCGGACATGATCTTCTTGCGGATGTCCTTTTCGGAATCGGAAAGGAAGACGGAAGCCCTGGGATTCTCCGTTGACTTGCTCATCTTCTGTTCAGGATTCTGAAGGTCCCTTATCTTGGCGCCTACGGAAGGGATGAGCGGTTCAGGGACCTTGAAGAGTTCGCCGTAACGGTTGTTGAACCTGATCGCAATGTTGCGGGCGAGCTCGACGTGCTGCTTCTGGTCGATCCCGGTAGGAACATACTTGGGATCGTAGAGGAGGATGTCGGAGGCCATCAGGTCGGGATAGGTGACAAGGCCTTCCGTGAAGGTCTCGTGAAGGGCCGACTTTGCCTTGAACTGGTGCATCCTGGTGAGGTCGCCGTGAGGCGTGTGGCATTCGAAGATCCAGGAGAGATTTGCGTGATAAAGGTTCTCGGACTGGATGTAGATGTGCATATTGGGAAGATCGGGGTTGACGCCGCAGGCAATGTACATTGCGATAGCGTTGACGATGTTCCTGTGAAGAGCTTCGGGATCCTGGGGAACGGTGATGGCGTGCATGTCGGGAACGAAGAGGAACGTCTCATAATCGTTCTGGTAGTTGACGATCTGGCTTACGCCGCCCGCATAATTTCCTATCGTAAGAGCGCCGCTGGGCTGCAGTCCCGTAAGAAGTCTTTCCATATTTATAGCCTCCATATTAAAAACAAGGATAATATTATACTTTGATATTAAGTTTTACAAGCAAAATGAAGTTTGCTATACTCACCCGTATGAAAAAAAGGAACTACATAGCTATATATACGCTTATCTTTGCCGTGATGTCGGCAGCTTTTGCGTTAACCATTTACCTGAACGGCAAGACCCAGATCTGCAACTTTGACGGCACCGGACAACATCTCAAGGCGCTCGTCTTTTATTCGGAATGGCTCAGGTCGGTCCTGAAGAACATCTTTGTCGATCACAGATTCGAGATCCCGTGCTGGTCCTTCTCAATAGGATACGGCGCAGACATTCCGACTTCGCTGCATTACTATGCGGTCGGCGATCCGTTCGCGTTATTCTGCGTTTTCTTCCCGGCAAAGCACATGCGTTTGTTCTACGAGCTTTCGATCTATCTGAGGCTCTGGTGCGCGGGACTTGCATTCTCGTTCTTCTGCTTCGGCAAGAAGGACATGAAGATCACATACACCTCGGTGATGGCAGGCGCGTTCACTTATATCTTCTGCGCTTTCGCACTGGTCAACAGCGTCAAGCATCTTTTCTTCCTGACGCCGATGGTCTTCCTTCCGCTGGTACTGATCGGCGTTGACAGGCTGCTTGAGAAAAAGTGTCCCTGGGTATTCATTTTCGCGGTCTTCTTTTCCGCGGTATCAAGTTTTTATTTCTTTTACATGATCGTTTTCATCACGGTGCTCTATACGGCCTTTGAACTTTTCATCCCGTTCAAGGGCATCGATATCAAGAAGATCCTCATCAACGTCGGCGCGCTTGCAGGCTATGCCGTGATCGGCGTTGCGATGAGCGCCGCGCTCCTTTTGCCCGTGATCCTTTCGTTCTCGGGCGATTCAAGAACGGAAAACAAGGTCATCTTCGACATGCTCTATCCCTTGAGCTATTATGAGAACTTCCTTTCGGGATTCCTTTCATTCCACGCTTTAGAGGGCGGAGAATGGGCGAATTTCGGATATGCTTCACCCGCGCTCATCGCGATATTCCTCCTTTACAGAGGAAAGACTGACGATCCGCAGAAAAAGCGCCTGCGCGTTGCTTTTGCGGTCCTGACGCTGTTCTTCATGTTCCCCATAGTCCAGTACGTGTTCAACGGCCTGTCCTATCCTTCTGCGAGATGGCATTTCGGATACAGCCTCCTCGTAGCTTTCGTCCTGACCTTTATGTGGCCTGAACTGACAAAGCTTACGAAAGCAGAGGGAAGCTTCCTTTGCATACCGTTTGGCATTTACATGGCTTTGTGCGCGATCTTCCAGATGTCACGTACGGTAAACGTCATGATACAGCTCTGCGTTGCTGCAATAGCCGTTGTTATCGGACTTTTGCCGGCCCTCAAGGATACCGAAAAGATGCACAAGACATCTAACATCCTTATGCTTGCGGCATGTATCCTTTCTATCAGCATCAACGCGGTCTACGGCTTCATCGAGTTCTTTGATCCCAACATCGCGCCTTCCATGCTCGACCGGAGCCAGGTTGCCGACAGCATCGAGCCTGAAGAGGCGGCGATCATCGCGGAAAAGACGGATAAGTCCGTTTTCTCCAGATATACGTATATTGACGGCGACATAATCACGGCTTGTAACGACGCCATGATGTACGGACTTTACAGCACCGGATACTACATGAGCATGGTAAGTCCTGCGGTCTCACAGTCCTATGCCGAGAATCTTGTCGAGCTCAAGATGGTATCAAGATTCCTTGGACCTGATTCAAGGACCGCGCTTGAAGAACTGGGCTCGGTCAGATACGTTATCTGCAACAATCCTGCGCTGGTTCCTTACGGCTACGAGAAGGTTTCCGACAATGCCGGCAAGAACACGGGCAAGAACTATTCCATCTACGAGAACAAGAATCCTCTTTCGCTCGGATATACTTACGACACGCTCATTTCCAGAGAAAAGTTTGATGCTCTGGAAGTTTCGGGAAGGCAGGAGGCCATGCTCCAGGGCGTTGTGCTCGACGGCTATGACAACGCGCTCGGTTTCAAGACCGACGATTTCACGACAACAGGAGAGAAAGTCAAATACACCGTTTCCGGACTTAACGGAATCGTTAAGGATCAGGACGGATCTTTCGTTGCCCTGAGCAAGAACGCGACTATCAACCTGACAATAAAGGCCCCTGAAAACTGCGAGACCTATCTCGGCATAAAGGGCATGAGATATATGGGCATAAGCGAATATCAAGCCCTGCAGATAAGCGGCAAGTGGGATTCCAAGACTCCCGAAGAACAGAAAAAGATACTGAATGACAACAAATACTATACCGAGCCGACGGCACAGATGATGACGGTCAAGGCGATCGGAGGCTCCGGCGTCTCGATGAGGATATTCAATTTTGTTACGAGGAAGTACCAGAGATACAACGGCCGTACCGATTTCTTCATCAACACCGGATACAGTACCAAATCCAAGAACATGATAAGCATAACCCTTCCCGAGCGCGGAAAATACACTTTCGACGAGCTCTATGTCTTCTGCCAGCCGATGACAAACTTCGACGGACAGGTCAAAAAGCTTTCCGAAAACGTCCTTGAAGAGGTTGATCTCCATCAGGTCGGAAACTCGACACGCCGCGTTACCGGCAAGATAACTTTGGATAAGGCGAAGATCCTCTGCCTTTCCATTCCGTACTCAACAGGCTGGTATGCATACGTTGACGGTAAGCTTACCAAGATCTACCAGGCCAATTCTATGTTCATGGGACTGCCGCTTGAAGCAGGCACGCATGAGATAACGCTTGTCTATAAGACACCTGGAAGCAAGGCCGGAACAGGGTTCACCGAGCTGGGGATCGCAGCCGCTCTGATGCTCTATGTGGTCCGCCGCAAGAAGGCGGCAGACGCAAAAGCCGCTCAAAGCAAGCAGTAAGAACCATGCTGTACGTGCTGACCGCGCTTAAATGCGAAGCGGCCGCGTTGGAAGGCCTTCCGGGAAAGCATGTTGTTACGGGCGTCGGCAAAAATGCCTGCAAAGCCCTTGAAAAGATCGAACTCGGATCAGCAGACAGCATAATAAACATAGGTGTTGCAGCCGGGGCTTCTGACGGATGTTATCTGGCAAGCTCCGTGACCGACATCGAGACGGGAAGAAGGTTCTATCCCGACCTGCCGTCAGGGATCTCTTTGCCCGAATTGCCGCTCATGACGTCTCCTGAGATCGTGACTCATACGGAGCCGGGTCTCCTTTATGACATGGAGGCTTCGCTCATCTGCGGATACGCAATGAAAAAGATATCTCCGTCAAGGATCGCCATAGTCAAGGCGGTCTCGGATGACGGCAGCAGGATGCCTTCGGCTAATGAGGTCACAGCCCTCCTTAGAAGTTACCGCGAAGATTTCGCCAGTATATTTGAAAAGCTGGCCCGGATCCCCGAAAAGAAGGATTACATGCCGCTTGATCCCTCCGTCATGGACGAACTGAGGCTCACGCAATATATGAGATGCGAATTCGAAGACCTCGTGCATTACTGCGTGGTATCAAACAAGACGGGAAAGCTCGAAGGCATACTCGAAGAGATGCGCAGTTCGGGCATCCTTCCGGTCAGCGACAAACGTCAGGGAAGGAGGGTATTGGATGAGATTTTCGCACGTTTACGTTGAGAACAAGGCACGAAGATACCCTCTTACGGAAGAGATCCTCAGGAAGAACGGGGACTGCAGCGTCATTGAGATAGAGCATTACAAGGATGTCTTTGACAGACCGAGGCAGGATGCCGGGGCACAGAAGAAAGATCCCGCGCTGATCCTTGCGGTCAGAGAGGGCTCGCGCATATTCAGGGGAGCGCCCGTCTGCCAGTCTTTCGGCCAGAGGAATTTCTATTATTCGAGCAGCATGATGAACTGCCTTTTTGACTGCGAATACTGCTATCTGAAAGGAATGTATCCGTCTTCGAACGTCGTTGTCTTCGTTAATTTCGAGGATTACGCGAACGACGTGAAGGGGCTCCTTAAGGAGGGACCGCTGTACGTCTGCGCCTCCTACGATACGGATCTTACCGCGCTGAACGGTCTCACGGGGCTTGCCGACAGGTGGATAAGCCTGGCGGAAGAAAACGAAGACCTTTTGGTCGAGCTGAGGACTAAGGCTGCGCCCATGGAACTTAAGAACGTCCCGAACGTTATATATGCGTTCACGCTCTCTCCCGGAAAGATAGCGGAAAGATACGAAAAAAACGTCCCGTCAGCGGACGCCAGGATAAAGGCCGCGGCCCGCGCAGTCGAAAACGGCTGCAAGGTAAGGCTTTGTTTTGACCCCATGATACTTACGGACGATTGGGAAAATGTCTATGGCGGGTTTGCTGATGAAGTTGCCCGAAAGATCGACTTTTCGAAACTTACGGACGTGAGCGTGGGCTGTTTCAGGATATCGAAGGAATATCTTTCTTCAATGCGAAAAAAATGCTTGGATTCTGAGATTGCGTGGTACCCTTATGTTATAAGGAACGGTGTCGCCCAGTATGAGGAAGACACCGACCGGAAAATGCAGGAATTCATGCGGGCAAGGCTTGCCTGCCATATCGCGGAGGAGAAGATATTTACATGGAACTGAAGACGGCTGTAGTCACAGGCGCATCGTCCGGTATCGGATACGCGATATCGAAGATGCTCTCCGAAGAAGGATACAAGGTTTACGGGATCGGCAGGATCTTCAAAGGGGACGTGTCGTTTTTTGAAGAACGCATCTCCATGGACATCAGGGACACCGATATCCTGCTCAAGAAAATCTCATCGTTCAAAAAGATCGACGTGCTCGTCAATGCGGCGGGAACGGCTTATTACGGGCTGACGGAGTTCATGACGCCCGAACAGATCGGCGAGATGTGCAGGGTGGATCTTGAGGCCCCGATGATAATAACTTCTGCAATCCTTCCGAAAATTAAGGATACAAAAGGTTATATTATTAATATAGCATCGGTGACTTCCACGAGGATCAACACTCACGGGGCATGCTACGGTGCGCTTAAGGCGGGCCTTCGCAGTTTCGGCAGGAGCCTTTTCGAGGAGGCGAGGAAGCACGGTGTTAAGGTGGTGACGATCTGTCCTGATCTGACGAGAGGGACGGGGCTTTACAGGAATGCGGATTTCGAGCCTTCCGATGACGAGGGGTGCTTCCTGGTCCCGGAGGATACCGCAGAGTGCGTGAGAAGCGTTCTCCATATGAGAGACGGAGCCGCCGTTACCGAGATAGAAGTCAGGCCTCAGTTGAACCGCGTGGAGAAGAAGCAGAAAGGATAAGCCGATGAGAATTGAACTTAATGACGGCTGGGAATTCACCCCGAAATACAACGATGAGCTCAGCGCTCCCATTTACAAGGTCGGCGACGCAGTAGAGGTCCGCATACCCCACAGCGTGAAGATCACTCCGTTCAGCCACTTCGACAGTTCTGAATACGAGATGGTCTCCGGCTACCGCAAGGTCCTTTTGTTCCCGAGAGAGTGGGAAGGAAAGCGCTTGTTCCTTTCTTTTGACGGCGTAGCTCACAGCGCCGAAATCAGGGTCAACGGATCCTATGTAACGGAGCACCATTGCGGATATACTGCCTTCAGATGCGAGATCACGGATCTTATCACGTTCGGAAGAGAGAGCGTGATCACAGTTAAGTGTGATTCAAAAGAGAGCAATAACATCCCTCCGTTCGGCTATATTACCGACTACATGACCTATGGCGGAATATACCGTGAGGTGCACCTCGATATTTACGACGGCGTATTCATCAAGGATGTTTTTGTCACGGGTGACATGGACGGAAACGTCAAGGCTGCAGTCAATCTTGACGGATCAGACGGAAAAGACTGCAAGGTCAAATATCTCGTAAGAGACCTGGGCACCGGCGAGGCCGTTAACCAGGGCCTTTTCGAAGAGGGCGTCGCTGAATTCAAGATCAACAACGTAAAGCGCTGGAACATTGAGGATCCGAATCTTTACGCGATCGAGTGCACGCTCCTTGTAAATGATGAAAAGACAGACACGAAGAACGTCACCTTCGGATGCAGGACTGCTGAATTCAGGGCGGAAGGCTTTTTCCTCAACGGGACCCGCGTAAGGCTAAGAGGCTTAAACCGCCATCAGAGCTATCCGTATGCAGGCTATGCGATGCCTGAGAACATCCAGCGCTTTGATGCAAAGATCCTGAAAAAGGAACTGGGCGTCAACGTTGTCCGCACCTCGCACTATCCCCAGTCGCATCATTTCATCGACGAGTGTGACAAAGAAGGCCTCCTTGTCGTAACCGAGATGCCCGGATGGCAGAACATCGGCGATGACAAATGGAAGGAACAGGCGGTAAAGAACTGCCGCGAGATGGTCGAGCAGTACAGGAACCACCCTTCGATAATCGTATGGGGCGTAAGGATCAACGAGTCCGCTGACGATGATGAATTCTATAAGAAGACCAATGCCGTCGCACACGAATGCGACCCGACAAGACAGACGACCGGCATCAGGTGCATCGAAAAGAGTTCGCTGTTAGAGGACGTTTACGCGTTCAACGACTTTTCGCATTCGGGATACAATGCCGGCGTAAAGCCCAAGAGCAAGGTTACCCCCGATATGAGCAAGGGATATCTCATTTCCGAGCATACAGGCCACATGTTCCCGGCGAAGTCTTTTGATCCTGAGGAACACCGTCTGGAGCACGCACTGCGTCACTGCAACGTGCTTGACGCGGCAATGGGAGAGGAAGGCGTCGCGGGCGCGATCGGCTGGTGCTTTGCTGATTACAACACCCACAAGGAATTCGGAAGCGGTGACAGGATCTGTTACCACGGCGTATGCGACATGTTCAGAAATCCCAAGCTCGCGGCTTCCGTGTATTCGGCAGCCGGCAGCAGCGAGCCGTTCGTCACGGTAAGCTCGTCAATGGAAACCGGAGAACATCCCGCATCGGTCATCGGGAAAGTATATATCTTTACTAACTGCGACAGCGTAAAGATGTATAAGGATGACGTGTTCATCAAGGAATACAGGCACGATCAGGAGAAGTACAAGAACCTGAAGAATGCTCCTATCCTGATCGATGACTATATCGGCGACAGGCTCCTGAACGAAGAAAAATTCAAGCCGAAGGATGCAAAGATCTTAAAAGACGGCCTGAACTTCTTTGCAGCATGCGGGAATTCTTTGCCGTTCGGATTCAAGTTCAGGCTCGGAAGAGCGATGGTCCGCAATCACCTGACTACGGATGACATGTTTAAGCTTTATGGCAAATACATCGACAACCGCGGCGATAAGATGCCTGTTTACAGGTTCGAAGGAATAAAGGGCGGCGAGACCGTTGTTACCGTTACGAAGAGCCCGGCGATGGAAGTAAGGCTCGAATGCACGCCGAGCGCGGATCATCTGAAAGAAGGAGCGACTTACGATGCCTGCGAAGTCCGCGTAAGAGTCACGGACGAAAACGGCAATGTTCTTCCGTTCTTTAACACGCCTGCCAAGGTTACCTGCAAGGGCCCGGTCGAGCTCCTGGGAGGCAGCGGAACCGGCAGTTCATGCGAGTGTGACATCTTCGGAGGCATGGGAGGCTTCTACGTAAGGACTGTCAAGGACGGCTGGGGCAAAGCCGAGATCAGGGTCACCATCCCCGGCAGGGAAACGGCTGCCATAGTCAGGATCGAAGTTCTCGAAAACATCTGAAGATCCATCCCGGAATTTAAAAATATTGTCCTCATGTTCAGGGCGCTTCGGAGGTAAAATTCCTTTGAAACGCCCTGTATCAATGTTTTTTGCGGAAATATTTCATTCTTGTTACAAAATGACTACAACCACAAAATGTTGTGTTTTCGCCTTGACTTGACCACAATATATGGGTATCCTTTAGAAGCGTCCCGGGGTAATAGCGGGACGTTTCGCACCTAAAAATCTGGTTTTGCGAAGGAAGGAAACGTAAGGAATGAGACTTGGGGGAATTCAGAAACTGACACTTTTGGACTACCCCGGAGTCGTCGCCTGTACGGTGTTCACCCTCGGCTGCAACATGAGATGCCCCTTCTGCCATAATTCGCTCCTCGTTACGAAGACCGATGAGGCTGAAGAGTATCCCTTAGAAGACTTTTTCGCGTTCTTGGAGAAACGCCGCGGAATCCTTGACGGTGTATGCGTCACGGGTGGAGAGCCGCTCATACACAGCGACGCCGGCGAATTCATAGCGAAGATCAAGGCCCTGGGTTACAAGGTAAAACTTGACACCAACGGATCCTTCCCGGAAAAGCTCGAAGAGATCTTAAAGTCCGGAAACGTCGATTATGTCGCGATGGACATCAAGAACTCTCCGGAGAAGTACGCGGAAACCGTAGGAATACCGGGCTTTGACGTATCAAAGATACAGAGGAGCATAGAGATCATAAGATCTTCCGGGGTTGAATACGAGTTCAGGACCACAGTAGTCTCGCCGCTCCACAATGCGGAAAGCATCGCGGGGGCAGCACAGATGGTCAAGGGGTCACCAAAGTACTTCCTGCAGAACTTTGTAGATTCGGGGAACCTGATAAACGGTGAAGGAATGGGCGCCCTTCCCGAAGAGGAATTGGAAAGAGCGCTCACAAAGGCAAAGGATTTTATCCCGGGATCACAGATCCGCGGGGAAAAATAAAAAGGAGAGGCAACATGTACAGTATCATCAAGAGGGACGGAAAGGTCGTAGATTTCGACTTAAGCAAGATCTCGGGAGCCATCGAGAAGGCTTTCGTAGCGCAGAAGAGGGAGTACAACAAGCAGATCATCGATTTGCTCGCTCTCAATGCGGTATCCGATGCGGAAACAAAGGCCGTTGACGGAAAAGTCGATGTCGAATCGATCCAGGACAGCGTTGAGACCACGCTTCAGAGAATGGGTTATGAGGACGTAGCCAAGGCATACATCCTTTACAGAAACCAGCGCGAAAAGATCCGCAACATGAACTCCGCGCTCCTCAACTACAAGAACCTCGTAGACAGCTACGTTAAGGTTGAGGACTGGCGTGTTAAGGAAAACTCTACCGTTACATATTCCGTCGGCGGACTTATCCTCTCCAACTCCGGTGCCATTACTGCCAACTACTGGCTTTCTGAGATCTATGACAAGGAGATCGCAGACGCTCACAGGAACGCTGATCTCCATATCCACGATCTTTCAATGCTCACAGGTTACTGCGCAGGATGGTCCCTTAAGCAGCTCATCCAGGAAGGACTTGGCGGAATCACCGGCAAGATCACTTCAGCTCCTGCCAAGCACCTTTCAACTCTCTGCAACCAGATGGTCAACTTCCTCGGCATCATGCAGAACGAGTGGGCAGGCGCACAGGCTTTCTCTTCATTTGATACTTACCTCGCACCTTTCGTTAAGATCGACAACCTGAGCTACAAGCAGGTCAAGCAGGACATCCAGTCCTTCATCTACGGCGTTAACACACCTTCCAGATGGGGCACGCAGTCTCCTTTCACGAACATCACTCTCGACTGGACGGTTCCGAACGATTTAGCAGAGCAGAACTGCATCGTAGGCGGCAAGGAAGTCGACTTCAAGTACAAGGATTGTAAGGCCGAGATGGACATGGTCAACAGAGCGTTCATCGAGATCATGATCGAAGGCGACGCCAACGGCCGCGGATTCCAGTACCCGATCCCTACATATTCCATCACAAGAGATTTCGACTGGTCAGAGACAGAGAACAACAAGCTCCTCTTCGAGATGACCGCCAAGTACGGTATCCCTTACTTCTCCAACTACATCAACTCCGACATGGAGCCTTCCGATGTACGTTCAATGTGCTGCAGACTGAGACTTGACCTCCGTGAGCTCAGAAAGAAGTCAGGCGGCTTCTTCGGTTCAGGCGAGTCCACAGGTTCCGTAGGCGTTGTTACGATCAACATTCCCCGTATTGCTTATCTCGCAAGCGATATGGACGACTTCATGAAGAGACTCGACCACCTCATGGACATCGCTGCAAGGTCTCTCAAGATCAAGAGAAACACTATCACGAAGCTCCTCGACGAAGGTCTCTATCCTTACACGAAGCACTATCTCGGAACCTTCAACAACCACTTCTCAACGATCGGTCTCGTCGGTATGAACGAGGCAGGCCTCAACGCAAAGTGGCTCAGAAAGGACCTCACTCACGAAGAGACCCAGAAGTTTGCCAAGGACGTCCTCAATCACATGAGGAACAAGCTCTCCGACTATCAGGAGAAGTACGGCGACCTTTACAACCTCGAAGCAACACCTGCAGAGTCCACCGCTTTCCGTCTCGCAAAGCACGACAAGGCAAAGTATCCTGACATCATCACGGCAAATGACGCTTCCGGAGTATTCTATTACACCAACAGCTCACACCTGCCCGTCGGATACACCGCTGACATCTTCGACGCGCTCGACGTTCAGGATGAGCTCCAGACTCTGTACACATCAGGAACCGTATTCCACGCATTCTTAGGTGAGAGACTCCCTGACTGGAAGGCAGCTGCTTCTCTCGTCCGCAAGATCGCAGAGAACTATAAGCTTCCTTACTACACGATGTCTCCTACATACTCCATCTGCTCGGCTCACGGCTACCTCGCAGGCGAGGTCAAGGCTTGCCCTGTCTGCGGAAAGGCAACAGAGACCTACAGCCGTATCACGGGTTACTACCGTCCGATCAAGAACTGGAATGACGGCAAGAGCCAGGAGTTCAAGGACAGACAGACCTACGACATCGAGACATCCACAATGCGTCCCAGGACAGCAACCGTCACGGTTACTTCCGGTGAAGCAAAGGATACTCCCGACCTTCTTCCTCTCGAGAACGGCACGATGAAGCCGATGCTCTTCACGACACACACATGCCCTAAGTGCAAGGTCGTTAAGGCAATGTTCGATGAGCAGAGCTTCGACTACGACATGATCTACGCCGACGATCAGCCTGAGCTCGCTCAGAAGCTTGAGATCGTAAACGTTCCGACACTGGTCATCCCGACCACGGACGGAGTCAACAAGTATACCGACATTCCCGCGATCAGGCAGTACATGAACGACTGCAAGGGCATCAAGGCCTGATCCGCACGACCAAGGAAAGAAAAAGAGGGGTGTCTCAAATGAGGCATCCCTTTATTCTTTTTGGGGTGCGAAAGCCTGATAATTACGTTGACGGCTTAAGGTTTAGTTTGTATAATTACCGAAGTTTATGGAGACATAAACCTTTCAAGCATAGACAATGTTTTATCAGAGTCTTAGGTGATTTACGGACCACTCCTTCTGGAGTTAAGGCCACGGACAGCCGGGTCCACTGCCGATGACCGGATCTTCCGGTCTATTGATTGAGTTAAAAGCTCAGTTTTATAAGTTGGTTACTTTATAACCGGATGCGTAATTTGCGCAAACTTGTGAAATGGTCAATAGAGAGTAGTAAAAGTAGTATTGCTATATAGACTCTGCTTAAATATCTTGTACGGGTGAATTACCCACACCTGTATGCGGATAAGTTAAGGATATATTGAAGAATGAACGCAAGTTGTGTAATTACAGCTTGCGTTTTTGTTTGAGGTATGGACTATGGAAAGAACGGAAACAGATCAGACACGCGCCCCGATCTATGAGGCGCTTGAAAAGTTCCGCGAGATGAGGGTTGTTCCGTTTGACGTTCCGGGACACAAGCACGGAAAGGGAAATCCCGAGCTCACGGCATTTCTCGGCGAGAAGTGTGTCGGCGTTGACGTCAACAGCATGAAGCCCCTGGATAATCTCTGTCATCCGGTCTCGGTGATCAGGCAAGCGGAGGACCTTGCGGCTGAAGCTTTCGGGGCAAGCCACGCATTCCTGATGGTAGGCGGAACGACGAGTTCGGTCCAGAGCATGGTGCTTTCATGCTGCAAGCATGGAGATAAGATCATTCTGCCGCGTAACGTGCACAGGAGCGTCATCAACGCTCTCGTACTCTGCGGTGCTATCCCGGTTTACGTTAATCCCGAGGTTGATCAGCGTCTTGGTATCTCTCTTGGCATGAGCCGCGATCAGGTAAAGAAGGCGATCGAGGAAAACCCTGACGCTGTCGCGGTCCTGGTCAATAACCCCACGTATTACGGAATCTGCAGCGACATCCGCTCGATCGTAAAGATGGCACATGACGCAGGCATGCTCTGCCTTGCAGATGAGGCACACGGAACGCACTTTTATTTCGGCGAGAGCATGCCTCTCTCAGCAATGCGCGCCGGTGCGGACATGTCGGCCGTTTCAATGCACAAGAGCGGCGGAAGCCTTACGCAGTCAAGCCTTCTGCTTATCGGTGAGAACGTTAGCGAAAGACACGTACGCCAGATCATTAACCTTACACAGACGACATCGGGCAGCTACCTTTTGATGTCCAGCCTTGATATCAGCAGAAGAAACCTTGCGCTCCGCGGCAAAGAGGTCTTCAGAAAGGTTATCGAGATGGCGGAGTATGCCAGAGAAGAGATCAATGCCATCGGAGGCTATTACGCGTATGGCCGCGAGATGATCAACGGCGATTCCATTTTTGATTTCGACCCTACAAAACTCAGTGTCCATACAAGAGACATCGGCCTTGCCGGTATCGAGGTCTATGACATCTTAAGAGATGAGTACGACATCCAGATCGAGTTCGGCGACATCGGAAATATCCTGGCATACCTTTCGATCGGCGACAGGATGCAGGAACTCGAAAGATTAGTCAGCGCATTGGCTGAGATCAGAAGAAGATACAAGAAGGATCCTGCCGGACTTTTAAGCCAGGAATACATTGCACCCGAGGTCGTATGCAGTCCCCAGAGCGCATTCTATTCAAACAAGAAGAGCCTGCCGCTTAAGGAAAGCGTAGGTTATGTATGCAGCGAGTTCGTCATGTGCTATCCGCCGGGAATCCCGATCCTTGCTCCGGGCGAAAGGATCACTTCCGGCATTCTCGAGTACATTGAATATGCCAAGGCAAAGGGCTGTTCCATGACAGGTCCTGAAGATCCTGACATCAACAACATCAACGTTCTGTTATAAGGAGGGGCTCATAGGATGAATCTGTGGTTTAGCGAATATCATGCGCCTGACGTAAGGCACAGTATGCGTGTTACCAGACACCTTTATTCGAGCAAGAGCGACTATCAGCAGATCGATATCTTCGACACGCCTGAATTCGGAAAAGTCCTGGCTCTTGACGGAAACGTAATGCTTACGGAGCGCGATGAATTCATTTACGACGAAATGATCACTCACATTCCGATGTCCGTTCACCCGAACGTTCAGGACGTTCTCGTCATAGGCGCGGGAGACGGAGGCGTCGTTAAGGAGCTTACGAGATACGAGAGCGTAAAGCGCATCGATCTGGTCGAGATGGATCCCCAGGTTATCGAAGCCTGCCGCACATATCTTCCCGAGAATGCCTGCAAGCTCGATGACAGCCGAGTGCATATCTATTTTGACAACGCGCTCCGTTTCATCAGAAGGAGCTGCGAGGAATACGATCTGATCATCGTTGACTCCAACGATCCGTTCGGACCTTCTGAAGGTTACTTCACCAGGGAGTTTTACGGCATCTGCTATAACGCTTTAAGAAGCGACGGCATCATGGTAAACCAGCAGGGAAGCCCTTTCTATAAGCACGATGCGGAAGCGATGCAGAGAAGCCACAAGAGGATCGTAAACACTTTCCCGATCAGCCGCGTATATCAGGCTCATATCCCTACATATGCCGCAGGTTACTGGCTTTTCGGTTTTGCGAGCAAGAAGTATCACCCGATAGATGACTTCGATGAGGAGAGATGGAAGAGCCTGCACCTCAGCACGAAATACTATACAACGAAGCTGCATGTCGGATCTTTCTATCTGCCTGCATATCTTGAGAAAATGCTCATGGAGGTTGAACCGTGAATAAGAACGTAGAGACATTCATCGGCTGTGACTCTGAATACTCCGAATCGGCGGTTGCTCTGTTTGGCGCACCGTTCGATTCGACGACGAGCTTTAGGCCCGGTGCGAGATTCGGAAGCTCGGCGATCCGCCACGAAAGCTTCGGCTTAGAGACCTACAGCCCTTATCAGGATAAGGATCTGACTGACAGGAAAGTCTTTGACTGCGGAGACCTTGAGCTGTGCTTCGGTTCTTCCGAGGCAGCGCTTGCCGACATCGAAGAACAGACTAGAAAGCTCTTAAACGACGGAAAGCTTCCCATCATGATCGGCGGCGAGCACCTCGTAACTTACGGTGCCGTAAAAGCCGTTTTTGAGAAGTATCCTGACATGCACATCATTCATTTCGATGCGCACGCAGATCTCAGAGACGATTATCTCGGAGCTAAACTGAGCCATGCATGTGTAATGAGAAGATGCTTTGATCTTGTAGGTGACGGAAAGATCCACCAGTTCTGCATCAGGAGCGGCGACCGCGAGGAATTCAGGTTCGCAGCTGAACATACCGACATGCACAAGTTCAGTTTCGACGGCCTGTCAGAGCTTGTTGCTGAGCTGGAAAGCAGTAAGACTCCGGTTTATCTTACGATCGATCTCGACTGTCTCGATCCTTCCGTTTTCTGCGGAACGGGAACGCCCGAAGCGGGCGGAGTGGATTTCCCCCAGCTTCTTTCTGCTATCCTTAAGGTGAGCAGGACAAACATAGTCGGAGCAGACATAAACGAACTTGCGCCGATGCTCGATGCGAGCGGCGCCTCAACGGCAACGGCATGTAAGGTATTAAGGGAACTTATCCTTTCCATCAACAAATAAAAAGGAGATTAAGAAAATGAGCAGAGTATTGGTTATCGGATGCGGCGGTGTTGCAAGCGTAGCTATCAGAAAATGCTGTCAGGCAGATGACGTTTTCACGGAACTTTGCATCGCAAGCCGTACAAAATCGAAGTGCGACGCGCTTGCAAAGGCCCTTGAGGGAAAGACAAAGACTGTCGTTACCACCGCGCAGGTCAATGCCGACAACGTTCAGGAAGTCGTTGACCTTATCAATTCATATAAGCCTGATCTGGTCATGAACATTGCGCTCCCTTATCAGGATCTTGTCATCATGGACGCATGCCTTATCTGCGGCGTCAACTATATGGATACGGCAAACTACGAGCCTGAGGATACGGACGATCCCGAGTGGAGGGCGATCTACGAGAAGAGATGCAAGGAGAAGGGATTCTCTGCTTATTTCGATTACAGCTGGCAGTGGGCTTACAAAGAAAAGTTCGAGCAGGCGGGACTTACCGCGCTCTTAGGCTGCGGCTTCGATCCCGGCGTAACCCAGGCTTACTGCGCTTATGCCAAGAAGCATGAGTTTGATACGATCGATACCATCGATATCTTAGACTGCAACGGCGGCGATCACGGCTATGCTTTCGCAACCAACTTCAATCCCGAGGTCAACCTCAGAGAAGTTTCCGCACCCGGAAGCTACATCGAAAACGGCAAGTGGGTAGAGATCCCCGCAATGAGCATCAAGAGGGAATACGATTTCGATTCCGTCGGCATGAAGGACATGTATCTCCTGCATCACGAGGAACTCGAGTCTCTTGCGGTAAACATTCCCGAAGTCAAGAGGATCCGTTTCTTCATGACGTTCGGCCAGAGCTACCTTACCCACATGAAGTGTCTCGAAAACGTAGGCATGCTCTCCACCACGCCCGTTATGTTCGAAGGACATGAGATCGTTCCCATCAAGTTTCTCAAAGAACTCCTGCCCGATCCTGCAAGCCTTGGTCCCCGCACACACGGCAAGACCAATATCGGCTGCATCTTCACGGGCAAGAAAGACGGCAAGGACAAGACTTATTACATTTACAACGTCTGCGACCACCAGGAGTGCTACAGGGAAGTCGAGAGCCAGGCGATCAGCTATACGACAGGCGTTCCCGCTATGTGCGGTGCCATGATGCTCCTTACCGGAAAGTGGACCGAAAAGGGTGTTCACACGGTAGAAGAATTCGATCCGGATCCGTTCCTCTATGCACTCGATAAGTACGGGCTTCCCAGACGCGAGAACTTCGCACCTGTATTGGTGGACTGATACATGGACGATATCTTCGGCGGAATCAGATCATTTCTTGAAGAGGGAAAAGCAAGCGGCCTCAAGACCCCCTGCTATCTTATCGATGAGAAAAAACTCGAGGCGAACGGCAAAGTGCTCGCCTCGGTGATCTTCCGTACGGGCTGCAGGATCCTTCTGGCTCAGAAGGCTTTTTCCAATTACGACTTCTATCCGCTCATTGAAGAATATATCTCCGGAACTGAGGCAAGCGGGCTTTTCGAAGCAAGGCTCGGAAAAGAAGAGATGCCTTCCAAAGAGGTCCATGTCTTTTGTGCCGCCTACCGCGATGACGAATTCGGCGAGCTCTTAGACTATGCCGATCACATCGTTTTTAACTCGGTCAATCAGCTGAAGAAATTCGGCCCCGTTGCAAAACAGAAAGGCAAGAGCTTAGGCCTTCGTATCAACCCGGAATGTTCGACCCAGGAAGGCCATGAGATCTACGATCCTTGCGCAAAGGGCAGCCGCCTCGGCGTGACTAGAAGCGTCTGGGACAAGGAGATGACGGATGGCATCTTCGAACTCCTTGACGGCCTTCATTTCCATACACTGTGCGAACAGGATTCGGATGCGCTCGAGACCACGCTTAAGGCCGTGGAAGAAAAGTTCGGCGATGTCATTCCAAAGATGAAATGGCTCAATATGGGCGGCGGACATCACATAACAAAAGCGGATTACGATGTCGCGCGGCTTGAAAAGTGCATTAACTCTGCTAAGGAAAAATGGGGCGTTCAGGTCTATCTGGAACCCGGTGAAGCGGTAGCTCTAAATGCAGGATATCTTGTAAGCCGCATCCTGGATATCGTGGAAAACAACGGCATAAAGATCGCGATCCTCGATTCCAGTGCGGCATGCCACATGCCTGACGTTATAGAGATGCCTTATACTCCGCCGCTCCTTGATGCAAGCCGTGATGATTCAAAGCCATACCGTTACAGGCTCGGAGGTCCGACATGCCTTTCGGGCGATATCATCGGCGACTATACTTTCGACCGTGAACTAAGTATCGGAGATGTGCTCATCTTCGGTGACATGGCGATATATACGACCTGCAAGAATAACACCTTCAACGGAATGCCGCTGCCTGATATCTACAGGCTGGGCAAAGATGGCCGGGCGGAGAAGTTGACTGATTTCGGCTACGGTGATTTCAAGCACAGGCTTGGAAGATAAGTTCAGCAGAAAGTTTTTCTGAGTGCTTCGTTCAGCTCTTTGTCTGATTCGACAGTGATGTCGGGCGTAACTTCCTGCGGACCTAAGAACCTGCGGTTGATCCACAGAGCGTGCCAGCCTGCGTCTAAAGCGCCCTTTATGTCGTGCTTGTAGGAGTCGCCGATCATCCAGAGGTCAGACGGAGCAAGGCCGAACTTCGCTTCAAATATTCTGAACAGTTCGATGTCGGGCTTCATATAGGGAGTGTCACCGGAAACGATAATGTTGCTTCTGTCAAACCAGCGGTCAAGGCCAAGCATATCGACTTTGTTCCACTGATGTTTTGATTCGCCGGCGGTAAGGATCCCTATCTTTATCTCAGGATCTGCTGCAAGTTTATCCAGGATCTTCGCCAATTCATCGCTGACCTGCATGTGTGTCTGGAGTTCCAGATAGGTGTCAGCCGCCTGGCCGCCGTTTTCGGGCCTGTAGGGGAGACCTAATATGCGGAAGGTCTCATTGTAGCGCCAGCCGTTTATGTCGTGGGTAGAGACCTCGCCCGATTCGAGCATCTGCATGTTGACGTCGCTCTTCTCGTAATAGATGCGCATGAATTCCTGCCAGTCGGGAATGTTGACGCCAAGCACGATCTCGGCGGCTCTTATCAGCATGTCCTGCCTGCAGTAAAGCGTATCGTCGATGTCGAAAACGATCCCTCTCATCGGTTCCTCCGGATTTATAGCTCTCTAATAACAGTGATATTATATTCAAGTTAGCTAAAATGGAAAAAGGGAGTTTTGTATGAAGATTTTCAAGAAAAGCGCGGCTGCCATATTCACGCTGCTTATGTCACTGTCCCTGCTTGCTTCCTGTTCTGGCGTACCGGAACAGAAAAAGGAAGAGAAGACCTATGAGGGTACTTATGAGCAGATAATCAATGCTTTCTATGAGGACCACAAGGATACCGCGGCCGGCATGATGGTCGGAGTATTCGACAAGAACGGCACGGTCTATGAAGGCTACTACGGTTATTCCAACATCGCTGAAGGCATCAAGGTCGATGAGAACACGGTAATCGACTGGGGTTCATCGACAAAGACGATGGTCTGGGTAAGCGTCATGCAGCTCTGGGAGAAGGAAATGATCGATCTCGAAAGGGATGTCAGAGATTACCTTCCCGAAGGTTTCCTTAAGAACCTCAGATACGACAAGCCTGTACGTATGATCGACCTGATGAATCACAGAGCGGGTTTCCAGGAATACTACACCGACATGTTCCTGAGGGTCGGCAGCAAGTTCCATACTCTTGAGGAGGCGCTTAAGCTCGATCAGCCCGAGCAGGTATTTAAGCCTGACACCATCACGGCTTACTCCAACTGGGGCGTCGCGCTTGCCGCGTACATCGTTGAGCGCATTTCAGGAGAGAGCTTTGCTGATTATGTCCACGAGCATATTTTCAAGCCTTTGGGAATGAAAGATTCAGCTCTTGCTCCCGATCTCATGGATAACCCGAGTGTCAGGGAGAGGCGCGACAAACTTGTCTGCTATCAGGGCACCGTTCCTGTCGGAAATGCTTTCTACTACATTTCAATGTATCCCGCAGGTGCCTGCGTATCAACGCTCAAGGACTATATAAAATACAGTTCATGCTTCGTTCAGGATAAGTTCCCTCTGTTCGAAAGGCAGAATACTTTTGATGTCATGATGACCGCGACCTCCTGTTTTGCCGACACGAAGACCGCCAGGAACGCGCACGGATTCTGGGCGCTCCCGTACGGAGAAGCGGTCTACGGTCACGGCGGAAACACTCAGGCATGCTCGTCTTACATCACTTTCGACCTGAAGACTAAGATAGGATGCGTCGTCATGACGAACCAGGCCGGTGAACATAACTTCAACTATGAGATGTTTAAACATATCTACGGGAAAAATGTCTGGGAGGATCCTTCTGCCGAATCCAAGGTCAAGGATGGATTCTATCATCCGGCAAGGTCTGTGCTCAAGGGACACTTTCAGATAATGGGCGCAAGCTACCTCTCCAAGGATTCGTTTAAGGAATGGTACTGGACATATAACGAGAAGGACGGCATTCCGAAGATCGAGGAAATGTACGGCGACTACTATCTTGCTTTACCGGCTCATGCTGTCTTCGAGTGCGTACTTATCTACGGCTGGGCTATCTCGCTCGTATTCGCATTTGTCAGCCTTGTAGTAAAGGGCATCAGGGCGATCGTCCGCAAGGTTAAGAAGAGCACAAAGAAGATAGTCCTTGGCGTTCAGACCGGATTCATGTCGCTCATCATACTGCTGCTCGGTCTCATGGGCCTTGTCATAATGACTCTCGTTACGATGTGGTTCCCGTATCAGACATACACATGGGCGTTCCCCGCGTGCGGCGTTCTGGCAGTGGTACTTGCTGTCCTGACGGTCTTCTCGATCGTTAAGTTCTTTAAGACTCCGGCGAAAGAGTCCTCGGTCATCCGTAAGATCTATAACATCATTGCAGTTCTTTTCTCAGTCTTAAACGTTGTTTTCGTGTTCTATCTTAACCTCTGGCACTGATAAAGGAATAAGAAGGAACGGAAAGATTTTGATTTAGTGCAACATTTCGAAAAGCCAGACTGTATTAAGGGCAAATGACAAAAATGAAATGGAGATGAACACCATGAAAAACCTTACAGCAAAATTCTTAACCCTCGGACTTACTGCAGCAATGCTCACTACATGCCTTACGGCCTGCAAGACAAACAAGAGTGAATCACAGGCGGCTGCAGGACAGAACCAGACCAGACAGGAACAGGAGGCTGACCCCGGTATGAAGAACAGCGTCGGATCCTGGGCAGTGCCCGAATCATCAGAAGTAACCGAAGAGCACAAGAAGATCTTTGAGAACATGGTAAGCCAGCTCGACGGATTCTACTATGAACCCGTAGCCTTCCTCGGTTCCCAGGTCGTCGCAGGAAAGAATTACTGCTTCCTCGGTAAGCCTACGCTCAAGAGCAACGGCGGACTGAAATCCTTTACGCTGATCTACATCTATGTAGACCTTCAGGGCAAGGCTAGCCTTCTTGCAAACGACAGACTGGTCCTTCCCGGAACGGAGAATGCGGGCAAGGAATTTCCGGTGGACGGCGGATGGTCCTATGCGGAATCTGCTGAGATTACTGACAAGATCAAGCAGGTAATGGCCAAGGCTACAGAGACATTGACCGGCGAGACATATGAGCCCGTTGCTTACGTAGGATCACAGGTCGTTTCCGGAACAAATCACGCGATCCTCTGCAAGGCAACTCCTTCAGTCAAGGAACTCAACGGTGCTTCCAAGTGGGTACTTGTATATGTCTATGAGAATCTCGATGGCAAGTGCGAGATCACTAAGACCGAAGACGTTCAAATAGCAGTCAAATAACATACGGCCATATTGCACGCTCCTGAAGCAGCCCCCGAACCGTTTTGGCGAGGGGGCTGACCTTTTGTAATCAAATAGTAATATTATTTTTTTATAACAATTCAAGAATTTCAGATTTTTAGTAGTAGAATAACGAAAACGCCAAGGGGTGAAGTGTTATGGTAGAGATTGACAATTCTTACGACAAACACGAAAGCGAGCAGAACTCCACCGGCGGTGCACGCGCCATAGTCAGTTGTCTTACGGAAGCGTTCGAACTCGACAAGGTCGATTTCGAGACCATGATGGACGAGATCAGGATCTGATTGCACAACAGAGCTATCTTAAAAGCGTAATATTCCCAACTTCAAAAATCTTTTACCGGTTCTTATAGTAGATGTATAAGGACCGGTTTTGCTTTGCGCTTTTTGAACGGAGGCACTTATGCTTAAGGATTTTATAAAGGCTGTAAGGCCTGACGACGAGGAACTTTCCAAAAGACTGGACGAAGAAAGATCGAAGCTGTTCGCATCCCAGATGAAGATCAAGGACGCGGGTCTTCCCGTAATGGTCACATTTGAGGGATGGGGCGCTGCAGGCAAGGGCAGCGTCCTGGGAAAGATAATAAAGAACATCGATCCGAGGTTTTTCAAGGTAAAGACCTATGCGGCTCCCACCGCCGAGGACAAGAGATATCCGTTCCTCTACAGGTACATGAAGGACATTCCGGAGAAGGGCAAGTTCGTGTTCTATGACACCTATTGGATGGAAGAGATTACCGATGCCAGGATCAGCGGTGACATGAGCGACAGGGACTACGAGGAGAAGATCGACTCGATCAAGCGCACCGAGAGGTCGCTGGTCGATAACGGCTATCTTGTAATGAAATTCTTCTTCCAGATCGGGAAAAAGGAGCAGAAGAGAAGGCTGGAGCTTCTCCTTTCCGACAAGGATACCAAGTGGCGCGTGGATAAGAACGACCTCCACGAGAACAAGCATTACGACGAGAGCCTCGAGGTCTATGACAAGTACCTTAAAGATACGGACAGCCCGACTGCCCCCTGGTACATAATCGACGCGAAGGACAAGAAGTTTGCCGAGCTCCAGGTACTGGAATTCCTGAACCAGGGAATAGACACCGCGCTCAAGAACAAGGGCCTTGCGGCACCGATCCTGCAGAATACTTTCCCGCTCAAGAAGACTCCTCTCTTAAAGGATATCGATCTGAAGGGGAAGACCCTGACAGACGAGGAATACGATAAGAGGCTGGACGATCTTCAGGACGAACTCTCGCAGCTCCACTACAAGCTCTACAGAAAGAAGATCCCGGTCATAATCGCATACGAGGGCTGGGATGCCGCGGGCAAGGGCGGCAACATCAAGAGGATCACGGGAGCTTTAGATCCGAGAGGCTTTGAGGTCCAGCCGATAGCGAGTCCGGAGCCGCACGAGAAAGCGAGACACTTCCTCTGGAGATTCTGGACGAGGCTTCCGAGGACAGGTCATATCGCGATCTTTGACCGCACGTGGTACGGGCGCGTCATGGTCGAGAGGATAGAGGGATTCTGCAGCGAGAATGACTGGCAGCGCGCATATAACGAGATCAACGAGTTTGAGAAAGAATTAACTGACTGGGGCGCGGTCGTTATCAAGTTCTGGGTGCAGATCGACAAGCGCACGCAGCTCAAGCGTTTCAAGGAGCGCCAGGCGACGCCTGAGAAGCAGTGGAAGATAACGGATGAGGACTGGCGCAACCGTGAAAAGTGGAACCAGTACGAGCAGGCGATCGACGAGATGATCCAGAAAACGTCGACAGAATTCGCGCCGTGGTACGTCCTTGAATCCGTCGACAAGAAGTACGCGAGGATCAAGGCGCTGGAGATCGTGGTCGAACAACTAAAAAAAGCTTGCGAATCTAAGTGATAGAGCGGTCCCAAGGACCAGAATGTCAACAGAATAGTTATGCCCGGGGCGTTTTTTTGACAAATTGCCCACGGGCATTATTTCTTTGCCATGATACAATAAAAATTAGTTATTATACCCCTCTTTTTTGGATTTACAAATAGTTTTTTCTGAAATTGTCAAAAATATATAAGAAAGGTGGTCTATATGGGCTTTAAGGTTGGAGACAACATTGTCTATGCAGGGAGCGGCGTTTGCCAGATCGATGCGATCAAGGATATTAGTTTTTTTAAAGAAAAACCGCAGAAATATTATGTCTTAAAGCCTCTTTTCGTGAGACAGTCTCAGGTGGTATACGTACCTCTTGAGAATCAGGCGCAGGTCGATAAGATCCGTCCCGTACTGTCAAAGAAAGAAGCAATGGCTCTTATAGACAAGATCCCTTATAACAAGCTCAAATGGATCGAGGATAGAAATGACCGCAAGGATGCGTTTGCGGATATCATCGTCAACGGTTCACGCGAGGACATCATGAGCATGATCCATCTTATTAAGTGTCACGCGAAGAAGCTTTCCGGAGAGGGCAAGCATCTCAATGCCCAGGATGAGCGCGCGCTCAATGACGCAAGGGTCAGGATGAACAACGAGATCGCTCTGGCACTTGATATCGAGCCTGAGAATGTCGTTGAGCTCATACATGAGAAGACGGGTGAAGTGGATTTCGCCTGACACCTTGACAATGCCTTTGCATGTGTGTTTTAATGACCGCAGTTTTTCATAAGGAGATCAGCTCAAGTGAAGACTGCGGTTTTCTATTTTGCGTTTAACTATTATTACTACTTCGGAGATAATTGCTGAAGCGGCTTTTGTTGCGCGAGAAAACCTTAATCGAATCAGTTAAGAATAAACGCTGCAAGGGTACGCAAAGCCCGGGCAGCGTTTTTTGGATTTAAAGACAACAAGGAGAAAAGAACATGATTGCAGTACTTAAGAACACGGCTACCAAGGAACAGATCGCAAACCTCGTTTCGTGGTTTGAAAACAAGGGACTCAAGGTCAATGAGTCCAAGGGTGAGTATTGCACCGTGCTGGGCCTCATCGGAGACACTTCTACGATAGACATCAACCTCCTTCAGGGTCTGGACATCATAGAGAGCGTTACCAGAGTATCTGAAACATTCAAGAAGGCAAACAGAAAATTCCATCCGGAAGATACGGTTGTTGACGTCAGCGGCGTTAAGATCGGCGGAGGCAATTTCTGTGTCATCGCAGGCCCCTGCTCCGTTGAGAGCGAAGAGCAGATCCTTTCCTGCGCAAGAGCAGTCAAGGAAGCAGGCGCAACGATATTGAGAGGCGGCGCGTTCAAGCCGAGGACTTCACCTTACGATTTCCAGGGACTTCACGAAGAGGGCATCAGGCTCCTGCTTGAAGCCAAGAAGGAGACGGGTCTTCCCATCTGCTCCGAGATCATGAGTCCTGAGCAGATTCCGGTCTTCGAGGACGTTGACTTCCTCCAGGTCGGTGCAAGAAACATGCAGAACTTTGACCTTCTCAAGGCCTTGGGAAAGACAGGAAAGCCGATCCTCCTGAAGCGCGGCCTTTCCGCTACGATCAAGGAACTCCTGATGAGCGCTGAGTACATCATGAGCGAGGGTAACCCGAACGTAATCCTTTGCGAGCGCGGTATCAGAACATATGAGACATACACGAGAAACACATTTGACGTAAGCGCGATCTCGGTACTCAAGCAGATAACCCACCTGCCTGTTGTCGGCGACCCTTCGCACGCAACGGGCAAGTCAAATCTCATCAAGCCGATGTCCATGGCAGCCGTAGTTTCAGGCGCGGACGCCCTCGAGATCGAAGTTCACACATGTCCCGAGAAGGCTCTTTCGGATGCTGCACAGCAGCTCACTCCGGCTCAGTTCACTGAGGTCATGGACGCGATCGCAAAAGCAAGAAGCATTCTGTAATATTGACGCCGGAAATCCGGCGTCTTTTATTTCGAAAAGGAAGTGTAATTAAATGAATATAACAGTTGGTGTAGTAGGATTAGGTCTTATCGGCGCGTCTTTTGCCAAGGCATATAAAGAGAATTCCGATTCGACGGTCTACGGCTGGAACCGTACGGACAGTGTTACACAGATGGCCAAGATGCAGGGCATCATCGACGATGAGCTGACTGATGAGAACCTGGGCAAGTGTGACCTCGTCATCCTTTCACTCTATCCTGAAGCGACCATCAACTGGATGGAAAACCACAAAGACCATTTCAATAAAGACGGTATGGTAATCGATGCGTGCGGCACAAAGAGGCTCGTATGCGAAAAGGGTTTCAAGATCGCCGAAGAAGCAGGCTTCTTATTTGTCGGCTGCCACCCGATGGCCGGCACGAAATTCTCAGGCATGTCATATGCAAAGGGCGACATGTACAAAGGAGCTCCAATGGTCGTAGTTCCGCCGGTTTTTGACGACATGTTCCTGCTCGACAGAGTTGAAAAGCTCCTGGAACCCTGCGGATTCGGAAGCTTCCATCTTTCGCATGCCGACGAGCACGACAAGATGATCGCCTTCACTTCACAGATGGCTCATCTGGTTTCAAATGCATACATCAAGAGCCCTTCAGCAAGAAATCATAAGGGATTTTCTGCCGGCTCGTACAAGGACATGACAAGAGTTGCCTGGCTCAATCCGACAATGTGGACGCAGCTCTTTTTGGAGAACAAGGACAACCTCATCTTCGAGATCGATCACCTTCAGGAGGAGCTTGCCAAGTACAGGAAGGCTTTGGCAGATGACGATTTTGACTGCCTCAGGGACCTTCTCGAAGAGGGAAGGCAGATCAAAGAGGAGGTCGACGGAATATGAGAACAGTCCGTTTTCCGGCACCTTCAAAGGAATATGACGTAGTTATCGGAAACGGCGCGGTCTCTGTGCTGGGCACTGAGGCGAAAAAGCTCTGCCCGGGTGCTTTGAAGGCTTTGATCGTAACCGAAACTAATGTTGCCCCGCTCTATCTGGACAGGGTAAAGAATGAACTTGAAGGAGCAGGGATCGAAGTAACAGATTATGTTTTCGAGGCGGGCGAGAAGTCCAAGGGTATTGAAACCATTGCCGCTATGTGGAACAGGATGGCTGAAGCGGGCTTTACCAGGACTGACTTCGTAGTCGGCTTAGGCGGCGGCGTTACCACAGATATGGCGGGCTTTGCGGCGGCGACTTTCCTCCGCGGAATCAGCGTTATCCAGATCCCGACTTCGCTCCTGGCGATGGTCGATGCTTCGATCGGAGGCAAGACCGGAATAGACATTGCCAAGGGCAAGAACCAGGTCGGCGCATTCTGGCAGCCTTCAATAGTAATAGAAGATATATCTTTTCTTAAGACGCTTCCTGACGAAGTGTTCACCGAGGGTATGGGAGAAGTCGTCAAGCATGCGTTCATCGTGGATCCTGAGCTCCTTGAAAAGCTCGAAAGAGCAAACGGCAGCATAAGGGAAGACGAAGCGCTCCTGGAAGACATCGTTGCCATGAACGTTTCCGACAAGGCATCTGTCGTTAAAGAAGACGAAAACGATAACGGAAGACGCCAGATCCTTAATTACGGACATACGATAGGACACGTTATTGAGCGCGACAGCGGTTATACGAAGCCGCACGGAATTTGCGTTGCAAAGGGCATGGGGATAATGATCGACGCATGCGTCAGAGCAGGTTTCCTTGACGCCGGTACCGCTGAGAGAATGAAAGATCTTATGAAGCTCTATAAGCTCCCGGTATCAGATGACATTACCCCCGAGGCGATCGTAGCCGGCGCGATGAACGATAAGAAGAAGCGCGGCGGGAGCATTTCGGTTATACTTGTAAATAAGCCCGGACAGGCCGAGATAAAGAAGATGTCACCCGAAGAATTATTGAGGTTTCTTTCAAAATGAGATTATCCTGCAAGAACATGATGCTTGACCTTAAGGCTCCGCCGTCAAAGTCGGCTTATCACAGGGAGCTTATCGTCAACTTCGTGCTGGGCGCAAGAGGCGGTTATCTCGATATAAAGAAGGATGACAACGATGACGTCATCGCAACGAAAAGGTGTCTCGCGGCATTGTCTGCCGCATCCGATACCGGTGATGACGATATCACGCTCCCCGCAAACGAGAGCGGTTCGACCTTGCGTTTCATGATTCCTCTGGCCCTTGCACTCAAGGGTTCGCCAGAAAGGAGCATGATCTTCACAACGAAGGGACGCCTTGTGGAGCGCCCGGTGGATGACCTCGCAAAATGCCTTTCTCCTTTCGGAGTAACGATCGAAAAGGATATTGAAAAGCGTACCGTTACGGCAAAGGGATTCCTGATGGCGGGTGATTACACCATCGACGGCAGCATCTCATCCCAGTACATTTCAGGACTCCTGATGGCCCTGTCAAACTTCAACAGGCCTTCAACCGTTACCGTTACGGGCGAAATGTCTTCCGTGCATTACATTGAACTCACTGTAGCGGTCCTTAAGAAATACGGCGTGGAAATTACAAGAGACGGAAACGTCTTTAACGTTCCCGGACGTTCCGGAATAGATACCCCTTCAGGAAGTTTCACCGTTGAGGGCGACTGGAGCAACGGAGCTTTCCTGCTCTGTTTGGGTTCGCTCATGAAGAACGGCGGTGCCATGATCACCGGCCTTGATCCCGAATCTGTTCAAGGCGACAGGGCGGTCATTGATTTCCTTGAGGATCTCGGCATCGAAGTCGATACGGAAGACGGTGCCGTTTCGGTCATGGGACCTGACGGCGAACCGCCAGTCGATGAGCTGACGCGCGACTGTAACGACACTCCTGACATCGTTCCGTACATGGCGGTGACGGGAGCCTTCAAAGCAAAAAAGACAGTTCTTACAGGCATCAGACGTCTTCGCATCAAGGAGTCCGACAGGGCATCGGCGATATGCGGAATGCTTGCTTCGTGCGGAATAAAGACTGAATTGGAAGAAGACTCCATCACGGTCTACGGAGCGGTAAGGAACGAGATCCCCGAAGAGATCGTTCTGACTTCTTCAAACGACCACCGCATGGCTATGGCTGCGGTGCTCTGTGCGGCGGGAACCGGAAGGAAGATCGAGATAGACGATATCTCATGTCTTTCCAAATCCTACCCTGAATTCAAAAAAGTTATCGAAAACGGGATGGCAATACCATGAGCATGGACAGTACATACACCGGAAGCAAACTCAAACTCATGATCTACGGTCAGTCTCACAGTGAGACGATCGGCGTTTACGTCAAGGGACTTCCTGAAGGCGTAAAGCCCGATGAAGAGTTCATCAGGGAATTCATGGCCAGAAGGGCACCTGGAAAGAATGCCTGGTCCACTCCGAGGAAAGAAGCCGATGAGGTGCATTTCGAATGCATCGACGGAATGCTTCACGGTTTTATCTATAACACCAACACCAAACCCAAGGATTACGCTTCGATAATGAACTGTCCGAGGCCTTCCCACGCGGACTATACTGCTGGGATCCTCTATGGAGACGAAGCAGCACATTCCGGCGGAGGGATCTTCTCGGGAAGAATGACTGCTCCCTTGTGCATCGCAGGCGCCATCGCCCTGACGGAACTTAAGAAGATGGGAATCGAGATCCATGCCCATCTGAAGTCTGTTTTTGACGTCGAAGACGACACATATTTCGCTCATGAACCCAGGGACAAGAAATTTTTGGAAGACCTTGCAGCGTGCGCGAAGAAGGATTTCCCCGCGATATCTGATGAAGCTTCTGAAAAGATGAAGGCAAGGATCGAAGAAGCAAGAATGGACTGCGATTCCGTCGGAGGCGTCATCGAGTGCGTTATCTCAGGGCTTCCCGCAGGTATCGGAGGCCCGATCTTTGACGGCGTTGAGGGAAAGATCTCGCAGATAATCTTTGCGATCCCCGCGGTCAAAGCGATAGAGTTCGGTGCAGGATATGACAGCACGATCCTTAAGGGTTCAGAGAACAACGACGCGTTCTTCTTCGACGAAGAAGAAAAAGTAAGGCTCAGGACCAACCGCTGCGGCGGCATCTTAGGCGGCATCAGCGTGGGTGAAGCGGCACCTGTCGTTTTCGACTGCGCGCTCAAGCCGACGCCTTCGATCTCCAAAACGCAGGATACCGTTGATCTTGCGGCGAAGAAGAATACAACGATAAGCATAGAAGGAAGGCATGATCCGTGTGTTGCGCCGAGAGCAGTGCCCGTAGTTGAAGCAGCCGCAGCGATAGCACTTTATGACATGATAATTTCAAGGCCTCATAGCTAAACAAAGAAAAAAGGTCTGATCCCGTTTCTGAGGATCAGACCTTTGTTTTTCACTGAGTACCTGTTTCCTCCTCTGTTTTTCTCGAAGTGGAGGAGCCTACAGGTAATATGTCGTATTTGTGGTCCAAATTACCTGTTACCTCCTCTCTTTTAGATGAAACGGAGGAGTTTTCAGGTACTTATCCGTTTCGGACCTTGTTTTAACTTATCAGAGTGCTGCGAAGTTGATCTCGTCTGCCAGCTTCTCGATGTCTGCCTTTGTTAAGTTGTTGAGCTCCAAGTCATCGTTCCAGGGCAGGACGTTTACGGATACAAAGCTTTTTTCAAGGTTTGCTGTGATGACAGCCTTTTTGAACTCTCCGCCATTATTGTTATAAGCGATGGTAACGGTTACGCCGCTCTTTGTCTTGTAGGTCCATTCTTCGTATTCCTGCTTGTTTCCGATGTTGAGGAACGAAGTATCCATATAACCTCTCATGGTTCTTCCAAGCTGGAAATGGATGCCTTCAAAAGTAGAATCCATATTGAAAGCTCCGTTATCGAAGATCCATCCGCCTCCGGAAGCGCTGCTGAAAAAGACGTCTATGCCGTGCTTTTCCTTAAGGATCTTCTCGTCGCAATCATCATGTCCTCCGTGAAGCTTAAGGCCATATTTTGCAGCGATCTCTTCGAGCTTGTCTGCCATCTCCTGAGAGTAGATCGCATAACCGGGATATTTATCGCCAAACGGGTCCTTTTTAGTGCGCTTGCATTCCTTGTCATAAGCATCCACTATCGACCAATCAGTATCGTAGCTGCTCTTGAATCTTAACCACTCATCTGTTGCCTTGTATTCGGGAGAATCGGCATATCCCGCCAGCGAAATGAACTCTTTAGGCGGCATAGAATTCTTGATGTCTTCTTCGATCGAAGGACCCCAGGAAGACCTTCCGAAACTCAGATCCCCAAGGCCTCTTATTGCCGCATAGACCGACAAACCGAGTGCAGACACTACTGCTGCGACCAGCAGGATCGTGACAGCTTTCTTTTTTGTACTCTTCTTAGGCATTTGTGTAACTTCCGCAGGTGCGGACATAAGCATATTTCTCATTTCCATTTTTCTGGTTCCATCCATTCTTATTTTGTCCGAGGTGTCTCTCATAGATA
>JAEEGJ010006134.1_pt1 | contig 36512 bp, 26 predicted proteins | sample 8958761 | NCBI WGS metagenome assembly JAEEGJ01 (sample SAMN16246546, study PRJNA631951) | gut metagenome | biome: gut microbiome; feature: rumen; material: RS-attached | host: Bos | place: Iran: Karaj | collected 2018-10
TATACCATCTTTCCCGAGAGCTCTTGTTTATGGACTGGAACATGCCCTAAAACAGGGCGAATGCTCGGTACAATACGCGCTATGTAGCTTATAATGAGTCATGTAATTAAAAAATAACTAAGTATTGATTATAGGTAATACTATCGTTAATAGAATATCCCAAAGACTTCATTTCTGCTAAGAGCTTTCTTTCCATTGAATTCTTTCTATCATAAAGCTGTTCAAGAGGCTGATTCTCCATCGAAAGGCCAAAACTCTGATTGTCTATGGCTCTTTGCATAGCTTGAATATCATTGAATTGGTCAATCAAATGTTGTTGTCCCGTAGCTAATATGGCTTTTTTGAAACTGTCGGAAGTTGAAAGCATCAGCGATTTAGAAAACAAGATATAATTGAACAAGTACAAATCTGAAAAATTATCAGTTCTTGCACTAAATACCGTATTCTTAACACCAAACAAATACTGCCATACAAAACTTCTATCATCTCCTATATAATATGACAAATTATTACGGTAATAATCTTTAACGGCTTCGGTGGTTATCTGAATATAATCAGAGGCTAATGGTTTTTCTAATAGCGTAATACCAGCCAGTCCATAACAGATTAATGAGCGAATGCATGATGGATGGTATGTGCACCCTAATGTCAAAAAAATGCTTGATGCTTCTAAAAAACAATCAAACACTTCTTCGGAATCATCTAACATCCATCCATAGCTAGCAACCAACTCAGCATACTCGACACTATGTTTTCCCCAAGTTGTCTCCATCATTTCTTTGGCCATATTAAAGTATTTGGCACCTTCTTCTTTTTGCCCTAAACCCATCAAGACGTTTGATAGATTCTGATATAAAAGACACATTGCAACAGGTGTGGCACTAATTGTTTTTTCAAAATAAGATTGAGCCTCTTTAAGATACAAATATGCCTCACTATAATTACCCAACGAAAGAAATAATGCACCTAAATTCATTAAAGATTGTGCATGCTGCTCACTATCTTCACCATAAATAGTTTTGCTGCTGATAACAGCTTCTCTACAATAATCAAGTCCCTTTTCATGGTTGCCGATTGAAGAATAATAAACAGAAATATTCTGAAGACACGATAGATACAAAGGATGGTTTATGCCATAAGTGTTTTTTATTGTTTCTAGATTATTATCCAAAGTATTGATGGCATCTGAAAACATACCCATTTTCATTTGACATAACGCAATATTGTTTTGACATGTTAAATAATCAACACTTGTCATAGAAGTTAATTGTTCAATAAGAGACGAGGCTTCTAAAAAAGAAATATATGCAACTTGGTTTTGTCCATTATTATACGACACAAGACCTTTGTTTAATGTTGTGAAGGCATATTCTTTTTGGAGCGTTTTTAACCAACTAGTGTTATATATAGTTTCAGCATTGGTGTAATCAGAAGTATGAATAATTGGTTTTATAGAATCTATTTGATGCTCTAGTATATACAATGCAGAATCAAACTTTGCCATCGCTTCTTCATAATCTGGAATTATTTGGCCTTCTAATGATAGCATTTTAACTAAATTGAGTGGCTTTGATGATTCAGGCAGTTCGAAAACAATCCTCTTCACTTGATTAAGAGAAGCAATGGCATCTTGCTTTAATCCTGCAAGAATGTAGTTGTCAGCTTTTGCAATTAATATGTCAATTGTTGTTTCTTTCAACTCATCACCATTAGCCATCTGTGGAGACAATCCCAACGCTTCATCATAATACTTGTCGGCTTTTTTATAATCACCCGATTTCGAGTAAGCAACAGCCATGTCACAGACATAGTAAAAAGCATCTTTAGAAGGCGTCGCTGAATATGTGAAAATCATTGATTCCATTTTTGGAGCTGATTTTATCACAAATGCATATTCTCCAGCATTGTAAGCACAATGTACTAAGTATTTCAAAGCATCATAATACTCTTTGCTGTCAATCATATTGTTATGTTCTAGAACATTACATGCTATTTGATAATATGTAATCCCTGAGATATAATCGACATTGATGAAATGCTTCAAAGCTAATAGATTTACAATTTCATAATACAATTGATCATTATACAACTCTTCGTTTGAAGAATACTTATCAATCAACATTTTTTCCGCTCTTTTCCCATAAAGAATAGCATCGTCAATACTATTTTCAACAGCCAATAAATAATACAAGGTTTCAATTATTTCCTTATCCAAAGGAATTTTTGCTGAATCTAGTTTGTTTAAATGGTCTTTGGCTATTGCTATTTGTTTATCATTCCGATCTGTATTAGAATAACATGACTCAATAAACTCATAAGCAACATGAACACAACGATAATTGCAAGAATCTATTTCTTTACAATTATTTGTTAATAAAATACAGTAATTCAGCGCATTATCCAAATTACCCACTAAATAATTGAATTGCGAAGCGGCAATCAAATCGTCTAAATGACTGCATGAATTTGCACCTTTTGTTTCCTCTGACAATTTATCAAACATAGTCGAATAATACGACACACCCTCTTGATCTTTTTTTGATACAAGTATTTGAAGAATATGGTATAAGCAAGCATCATAATGCTGAATGTAATCATAGTTCTTCTTGAAATTGATACTCTTTTCAAACACTTCAGCGGCTTGAGAATAATAATCAAGCCCCGCCACAGTATCACCAAGCATACAGCTGGTGTTCCCCAGCCTCCAAAGGTCATCGGCAACTTCAACACATCTTTCACCTTTCATCTGCTTAACAATATCCAGATGTTGTTTTCTATAAGCAAAAGCTGTTGTTTTTGCCCCAGTTATATTTGCTTTTAAAATCACAGTATCCAAAGCGGAAAGATATTCCTGTGACTGTTCTCCATTTTGTAACCGAACGTTTTCTAATTGTTCTAACGCTTTGTCTATGGATTGAGCGGTGAGAAAGAAAGAAAAAGAGAATAGCGTCGATAGTAATAGTATTATTTTCTTCATGGTATGAGTTAGTAATCTGATATACATTATTATAATCAAATTGATTCAATTAATCATTTTTGTAATACTCAGTAATGATATTTCCAAAATGTGGAACTTTTTTATTCTTCGCGACTTCCAACATTTTTGGAATATCATAAAACTCAACAGAATACTTTTTTGTTTTGTCTTTTGCAGTGGACAGTTCTCCAATTGAGGTTTCAGTAAAACCACCAGTACACCAGATTTCAAATACTATTTTCTTATTGCATAACGATTCACACTGCAGAGCCCATTTTCTGAAATGCGGTATTTTCTTTGTGAGCCAGTCATTGATATAATCGTCATCAATTGGTAAATTCTTGCCCTTACACTCAGCAAAGACAACTTTGTCTTGATATACGGCATACACATCTATTTCCTTTGATACGCCTTCAATTGTTATTATTTTTGAAATATCTAGATTTTGACATAATTTACCATGAAAATAGCCAACTGCCATTTCAAACAAATCTCCTTTTAAGTTATAAGTTTTTCCTGTTGCAAGCTTTTCAATCTCTGAAAGCAGTTTCAAATATTGATCTGGATTGTTTTTCAATATCGCACCTGCATTATTCACCAAGTTGAAAATTCCATATATGGTCTCCGAGTATTTTGATCCAAATAATTCATCAATGTTTCCAACGACAATGCCGTTTGATTTCAATACTTGATATACTTCTGCGTCATGAGAGCCAATAATCAAAAATGGAATAAATTTTGACTGCTGCTTTTGCATTGAGATATTCTGGATTTTCCGAACAAAGAATTCCACATCTTCCTTGTTGATTTCTCTGTTTAATAATACATCTGCAACTACAAAAGCAGGAATGGTTGTTCCTTCCTTCTTCGATGATCTTCCTGTTAAACTCTTAATGTAGGAAGGTGCGACCAAGCCAAATTGGTAACCAGAAAAAACCGAATTAAATTTTGCGGTATTATAAGAAAAAAGACCAATATTTCTAGCCCATTCATGAAATTGTTGGATAACAACTTTTTGAATTGTACGAATGGCACGGGCTTTTGATTCAACAACATCATCACATCCTATAATTTGGTATTGGTCGTCCACTACATGAACAAGGTACATGCGAATCAATCCCTCAATTACTGTTTCAAATAGCTTGTGATTTTTTATTTGAATAACAGGACTAACAGAATAAGAAGCAAGCTCTTCTTTAACCATTGATCCGTAATGAAGTCGTAAAGCATTGATGATTGAATAGTATTGTACAGCGTTTGTTTCCAAAACATCTACCAACTTTTCAAAATACCCTTCTGTATGCCAATTCTCTCTGGCATATAATATAGACTGACCATCACGGCATACCCCTCTTATCTTTTCTATCTCTTCTGGTAGCCGTTCTATTCTTTTTCGGGCAGTATCTTCATTGATTCTTTCTGTTTCCACACAATATTTTATTGCATCTCCTGATGACACAACAACTTCATCCTTAATAAATTGAATAAGATTTGTCACGACACACTATTTATATAATTCACTTTTAATTGGCGCAAACGTTTTTTTCAACATTTTTATAGGATAGATTTTGCTTTTTCTTTATACCTGCTATTCGATTCCGCGATTTGTTTTAAAAGCTTCTTTGCCTTAAACACCTTGTGCGTCTTGGCGTACAGCAACGCTTGGTACCAATCCAGTTCGTCAGAATCCAGCTTCAGCATCTGCTGGTGATACTCGGTTTCTTCCTCAGTAGGATGGGCAATACTCTGTTCTTCTTGGATAAGCTGCCTCGCTTTGTCGATGTTTTCTTGCGCATTGGAATAGTTGCCTTGCTGCAGGTCTTCATAAATCAATGCCAGTATTTCCTCCACACCGCTACCGCGAGGCACGGGCTGCTCCAATTGGGCGATATAATCCCCGCCAAGGTTAGCCATTCTGAAAGCATCGTGAACGATGATGATACCAATAAACAAGCAGGCGGCCAAGGCTACAATAGAGGAAATCCTTATCACAAGCGGCCTTCTGTTGGTCGTTGTTGCTGGTTCTTGTCCTGCTTTTTCCTGTTCCTGAAACATGGCTTTGAGTTCTTTTCGCTGAATGCCCAACACGACCTCCGAATGAAGCTCGTATGCTTTCCTATAAGCCTCATCGTTTTGCAGACGCTCTTCAAACTGAACTCTTTCACTATCGCTCATGGTACCATCCATATAGCTATCGAACAATTCTATATCTTTTTCTGTAGTATTCATGTCTTTTCCTGTTTATAAGTAACCCGAATAGATTAAAAAACTGCCATTACTGCCTGTTTCAACTTCTGCATACATTTGTATTTCTGCGTTTTCACTGCATCAGTCGAGGCATACTTCATTTGCATGGCAATCTCTTCTCCCGATAGCTTTTCCCAATAGTGCATCCGCAATATGTCGGAACAGGGATATGTCATCTTGCTCACGATTTCATCAATCTTCCGCTCTTTCTCTTCCTTTTCCTCCATTTCTTCAGCATCCGAATCAATCAGGTTGAGATTCTGCAAATCCACTTCCGTAGTCATTTCCTTGAATTTGCGGTCGTTGGCCATCATCTTGTATTTGCCCACAGCAAATAGATAGGTGGTTAAGGTGCTGGTCATCTTGCCAAGCTTGCCTTTCTGGATGTTTTCCCATAATGTCACATTGGCATCCTGGTATAAATCCAACAAGTATTCATCGCTCTTGCCGTATGAATTCCTGAAATGGTTGAGAAACGCCCCTTTATTGGCCGCGTAAAATCCATTGATGATTTTACGGTCATTGTTTCTGAAACCATCTATGATTTGCTGGTCAGTCATCATGATCAGAATAGTTTTTCGTCAATTGAATTAGGCGCACCCTCTCTTTGGCTTTGCTGAGGGTACTTGGCTACATAAAGCATACGGTTGTCTATTGTGGCCATTACTTCTTGCCAGGTAACATCGCTCATGTCAGCTCTGTTTTCCCACAATAGATACGACAACATACCATGATAATTGCCTTGGTTATCACGATACTCAAAGTTGTTTTGGTATGCTTTGCAGGCTGAAACAAACAGCCATGCCGTAGATTCTCTTTTCACGCTGCCTGCGTTCTTCCCGGCAGGCACTTCAAACCTCTCTTGAACGCCTCTAACCACATCCTCATCTTCGTCACCACGAGAGCCAGAACCACTATGACAGGCATCCGATACAACGATAATCTTTCCCTTATCACCAACCTTAGCTCTCAGTTGATTAAGGAAGTCATACAGTTCATCGTCAACAATGTGATTCTGTCCTTTGTATTTCCCCGAATAATCTTTACAGGCATCGTAAGGAATCCAAGCCTCATCATAGCCATCTGGCTCGTCGCCGTCAAGGTCGGTAATTTGTTGTCCATGTCCCGAAAAGTGGATGTAAACCACATCGTCCAAGGAGGTTTTTTTCGCAAGATTATTCAACGCCTCCATGATGCCTTGCTTCGAGGCAGCTTTATTACTAAGGATCTGCACTTGTTCAAAGCCATTCACTTCAAGCATCTCTGTAACAATGGAGATGTCGTTGTCGCCATGAATCTTGCACCAGCCGCTTTCTTCTGGATAGTCACCAATGCCAATCACAAGAGCCAGCTTGTTTTGGGCGTTGGCTAATCCACTCAAAAGCAAGAAGATGAACAATAGTGTTTTATATAATTTCATAATATCCCAAATTTGTTTGAAAGTGCAATATTACGATTTTTCCGCGACAAACATGATTCCCATTTCAAATAATCAAGTCATGTAAGGTGTTTGTGTTTTTTTCATTCTTCGTCCACGGTATCAAATAATCTTCTATACTCGCGTTCAATAACTTACTAACAACAGCATTATGAAGCAACTTGTAATTATCCTTTGTCTTGCCGCTGCCGTTCTTGGGGCTATCGCCGGCATTTTCAGTTTTCTTATAGACTTGCTTGTTGAACTTTTCACTGGGGCGGGTGTCTACGGTATCATCACGGTGGTATGCGTAATCATCTTCATTATTGCAGTCCGCTATATCATTAACGATTAAAGAGAAGTGTAGTATGTCGCGATTCTTGGAAGACCTGCTTTGTGGCATCGTGGGTTTTGGCTTTGGCAAATACAACCGCCAGATTTCGGAGGTCCAGGCCGAAGACCTCATAACCCATTATTTGAGAGACATCCCCCTTGAAAAGGTCATCGACCATTGGACGAAAGCCAACGGGTATGACGGATTGGAAGAGCCTGTCATCGACCGCCTACGCTCAAAGGCGGATGAAATGGAAATGAATCTCTAACCATAATAAATACAATGATTGTGGAACTGACAAACAACGACAAAGAAAGAACCATCGCCAACGAGCTTTACCTTCTTGCTTTACGCTATTACGAAGGGAACGGCGTGGCGAGAAACGAAAAGACAGCCCTGAAATGGTTCTCAATGTCGGCACAGCAAGGCTATCCGTCAGCACAAATCGAGCTTGGGGACTTTTATTGTCATGGCCTTGTTGTGAAACAAAATATTGGGAAAGCTATAGCGTTGTATAAGAAAGCGGCTGAGCAAGGCGAGAAGAGAGCCTTCTCCCGACTCGGATACGCTTATGCTGACGGCTTGGAAGACTATAAGGAATCTGCCAAGTGGTACAGGAAGGCGGCAAGGCAGGGCGAATGGTTCGCGTGTTACAGGATGGGGGCATTCTATCGTGACGGTAAAGGCATGAAGCAGAGCGACAAGGAAGCGGACAAATGGTTCGGAAAGGCAAGAAAACTTAATCCATCATTATGAAGACAAAGCAACAATCAGAAAACAATGTGGTGAGGGACGAGAATCCTGACAGAGAAGAGACCCTGGAATTCTGCCGCGAATTGGCGGAATCAGGCCATCCCCAATGCCAAGTCAACATGGGAAACTATTACCGTGAAGGTGAAGTCGTAAAACGTAACCCCAGGGCGGCGTTCTGTTGGTACATGAGGGCGGCCAAGCAAGGCTATTGGTACGGCCAGATTTCGGTTGCCGATTGCTATTTCAAAGGCGACGGAGTCAAACAGGATTACAAAGAGGCAGTCAAATGGTACGAGTTGGCCGGCACAAACCCGGACAAAGAGATTCTGGAATGGAACCATGCCGCATTGCAGCTTGCCCAATGCTATAGGAAAGGTCTCGGGGTGAAGAAGGACTTGGAGAAAGCTGCCGAGTGGTACGATAAGGCGGATTGGCAAAAATACGCGGAGCTCATCAGGACTTATGGCGATGATGCCGACGAACACGATCCCGACTGCCCGTTCTGAACAACAGGTGTAGTGAAAGCTTGCGCATCAGCAAAAACTTCCATCGGAACTGATAATATACACATCTACAGATAATTAACATAACTTTTTCTTCCCATATTCGCGGGTTTCACGTATATTTGTGTTGTAAAGATAATGTGTAAAAATGGGAAGAATAAAAGCAGCGATTCCGTTTGGTAGTTTCTGGTTGCGTCCGTCAACCAACCAGAAGGGCGAAACACCTGTATATGTCAGGTACTTTGTCAATGGAAAGTATATAAAGAAAAGCACCAACATTTTCATCAACCCCGACGATTGGGACGACAAGAAGCAAGTTGTCAAGAGCAAGAACAAGCAAGCGGCCACCTTGAACGGCAAACTTAATGCCTTCAAGCAGAAGATTGACGAGCAACTTCTGTCATTCAGAGGCACCATTACATATAAGGTGGTGGATATGATACTGAACGGATCCAGCGACCCTAACGACAAAACACAGGGAATCCTGTTCAAGCAATATGCCGACAAGTTGAACGACCTGATGTATTCCCGCAACTCGTACGGCTATTCGGTGTACTACAACAACAGTTGCTACCTTGACCAGTTCGACAGGTTCGTGACAAAGGAATTGAACCAACCCAATTTGAAACTGATAGAGATTAACATGGACTTGATTAACAAGTTCGTGGATTACAAGAGGAACCGCAGGGGCAATACCAGTATTGAAGGAATCAACCATAGCTTGACCCCTATTATCAGGACGGTGAAATATGCGAGGGATAACGGATTGATTGACGGCATGACCGCCAACCCCATCATCAACGACGGATATATGAGCATCAAGGACAGATCCTATAATCCTGATTTGGCGAACGAAAAGAAAATCCACTACTTGACCCAAGAGCAGATACAAAAGTTCAAGGAGTACAAACCCAAGTCCAACTCGAAGGATCGCACTCTGGAGATTATGGATATTTTCTTATTCGCATACTACGCCTGTGGACTGCGTATCTCCGACATCGTGACTTTGGAATGGTCGAACATTGACTTGAAGAACAAGAAGATTGACAAGGTGCAGGTCAAAACCAAGATAAAAGGCAAGGTTCCGCCTACACTTCCCCAACAGGCAATAGACATACTGATGAAATGGAAAGCAAAAGGCCGAAACGCAAGATTTGTGTTCGACCTTTTGCCAGAGGATTGGACTTTCGGTGACGACAAGATTTCCGGGCGCAAGTTGAAAATGAGAATCAATGCCATCGACAAGACTTTCAACACCTCGCTAGGCGACATCGGGAAGAAGCTTGGTTTCAAATTCCCTTTAACCATGCATGTCGCCAGGCACACCTTCTGCGTCACTGCGTTGAACCACGGTGTCAGCCTCCATGTGGTGAGCCAGCTGATGGGCCACTCCAGCATACAGGCGACAGAGAAGACTTACGCGGAGTTTCTTGACGAGACAGTTTCGAATGAGATTGGCAAGCTGGAGCAATGCTTCTGATTAGTGGTATGCGTAGGCCTCGTTGTGGTTTTTGCTCATGAATTCGTTGATGTCATCTTGGGAATAGAAATAGGTTGATCCTATTTGGGTGTAGCCCAGTTGGCCAGCGTTCCGCCACTTTTTCAGTGTGGCGGACGACACGCTCATCATCTCCATCATCTCCTGGTTGGTATAGAGCGGTTTCCTTTGCAAACGCAACTGGTCTTTGAGTTCTTTGATTTCTTGGATAAGTTCATTGAGGGTTTCGATGGCTTCTTCATAGTTCGGCATATTGTTTAATGGTTATTTTTATGATGCAAATCTCTATAAATTATATCATTACGTTTTTCAAAAGGCTGAATGAAATGGATCGGATTAGCGCTGAAACGGGATGTTTTTTAACCCCCCGGGGCACCCCCCTGGCCTCCCGTCCATACCGGTATCCGAGACCGTGTCTAAACAGTATCCGGATGGATTGTCCCGCTGGGGCTATAAATGGCTGTATATCAATTGGTTTTTAAAGAAGCATTAGACGGTCAATTGCCTGTGGGACAAGCAACAGTGAAGATTACTCGAAAAAAACGGAGCTGTTATCGCGCTTTTTGACTGATTTTCAGTTGTTTTTTCGGATTTTTCGCCCAATTTTCCGCCCTATACAGCATCCGTCATGGTGTCAGGTTTCAGGTGCGAAACCGTTTTCTTTTCAGATCCAGAGGAAAAAATAATTACAAAACAATCATGTTTTGTTTTCCTGTTTTGCCAGCATAAACCTCAATGGTATAACATATTCCCTGTTGCATTTGTCGCAGCACCGGCCATGGAACATGTAGGGGTTGGGGTTGTTGCCGTAGCCTATGGTCTCTTTCTTGCAGATGCAGCACTTGAATTTGGGTTTGTCGTTAGGTTGTCTTTCCATGATATGATGTGTTATAAGTTGAATTCCTTTTTCACCCGCTGTACCGTGCTGATCCCCTTGCTTGTCAGCTTAGAGACGATTCTGATTGAATAGCCCTTGCGCAGGTAGCCGATGATGTCCTTGTGTTCCTCCATCATCTTCTCGTGGCTCTTGCGATACCCTTCCTTCCGTCCCAGCCTTCCGCCGTTCTCGATGTACCGCTTCCTGCCCGTGGCAAGCCTGTAAGCAATGCTGCTTCGCTCCAGTTCGGCGCAGGTGCCAAGTACGCTGATGAAGATATTGAGGAAAGGGTTCTTGGTCCCGTCAGGCTGGAAGATGTTGAGGTTCTCCTTCTGGAAGTAGATGTTGATGTTGTTGTCCTTGCAGAACCTCACGTTGGCCAGCACCTCGTCAACGTTACGGCCTAACCTGTCAAGGGCGTTTATTAATAAGGTGTGGATGTGGTGTGTCTTGCAATACTCCAGGCATTCGCACAATGTGGGGCGTTCCTCGTTTTTCTTGGCACCGGAGATGTGCTCGCTGAAAACCTTCTCGACAACGAGCCTGTTCCTGTCGGCGTAGTCCTGGAGTTCGGCAATCTGCCTATCTGTGTTCTGCCTGTCCGACTCCGACGACACGCGGGCGAAGATGACCGCTGTGTTCGTATAAGTCTTTGATTGATTCGGCGACGTTTCTTTTTCTGTATTCATACTCATTGCAATATTATTTGAACGCGCTTTCCTTTGAACGCGGTTTTTCAACTGTGTACCGCGAAGATAGCCGAAACCGGTTCCCGATCGGCGCGGCGCGGTATTTTTTATTTTGCCGTCGGGACATCGGAAACAGGGCGTATGGAAGAAGAAAAAGGAAGTAAACGAAAAATGTTCCGGCGGGAACGCTTTTTGCGTTTGCTTGGCAAAAAAGCCATTTTGCTAATAACCAGATCCTTTGACATCAGTGATTGTGGATCGAGAGAAAAAAAGTCCCGATGAAACAATTTGATCCAGTCATGCAGCTTGAAGCTGCGATCACCTGAAATGAATACGCCACCGTTGCTTCTTGACAAGGATATTGGAAAGCGGATCGTGTAGAAAAAGGAAAGGGGGATGATGTTGTAATCAGTCGGTGACCCTGTAATAATAATCAAGGTCATCGCCTTTGTAATGCTCAATGCAATACCCGTCAGCCTGCTTCCAGCATTCTTCATAGACTTTGGCAAGTTCGGGGTCGGTCTCGTAGTAACGCCAGATGTTGTGGTTCAGTACCAGCGCCATCTCAGCCATCATCTTGGGGCGATCCTTCCATTCGTTGAAAGCCCTGTCGAAAGTCTCCTTGACCACCTCTTTGCCGAAGGAATCCGCAATTGCGAAGTCCGCTGCGAAGGTAGAGCATCTTTTGTAATCAGGCTGGAGCTCACTCATAAGGATCTCGAAGTTCTTCTCCGCCAAAGCCCCTGCTATCAGTGGGTTTATGTTCCGGTAGTCGTTCATCTTAGCCATAGTGCTTTGTTTTGTCACCGTGAAGATAAGAGAAAAACGGATGCAGTAACCGTCTTTAAATCAAATATTTCCATTAAGTCTTTATGACGCTGTCTTTAAAGTGGATTTAAAGTGAAAATGCGCACACGCTTTAAACCAGAATGTTCCGGCGAGACATTGGGAAACCGGTTCTGGGATGCCAAACACAAGCCGTGTCGCGCCCGGAAACAATAAATAGCAAAACCTGTTGTTGAAATGAAAAAGTCGTATAAGGTCGCGAGACTGGCCAATGGCAAGGTCAAGTGGGAAGACAGCATAGAACTGATAGAGGGAATGGCGGAGAGGATTGCCGAGAGTTGCGAAAGGAAGAGAGGGGGATGTGTCCTGAACGAGAAAGTCCTGGCGGAGCTTCTGGGCTGCGGAGTCGACGGCAAATACAGGTTCGTGCTGTTTGCCTTGCTGATTGAGGTGCTGAACGGGCGTCTGATTGTGGTATTCGTTTGATTCCGCAAAGCCCTTCTATGGGGCTTTGCCTCACAGTTCAAGTACAGACCCGATGGAATCTATGGTGTTTTTCTTCTCGAAGCAGTCTTGCTTTGATAAAATCCTTAATTTTGTCCCTTGACAGTGCATAAATATAAAAAAGCATATAATAGGTGTGGATAATAACGATTTGATTTCCGAGAATCCAACAGTCAAGAACCTGATTGACTGGTCGCCCGATGACTTTATCGCGGATGAGCTGGTGAAACTGACCATACTGCAAGGGTATACCAGGTTAGAGCCTCACAAGAACTATTGTGTGTTGAAGATCCACCAAGGGATATACGCTTATATCTTGTCATACGTCAGTGCCCGGAACAATGGAAAAGACAGAGCCAAGAACGAAAGGCTTGCCGACCTCGTTTCCATCTTCATTTGCTTTTCGGATCCCAGGCTCAACATAGTATCCTTTACCGAGTCGGATCTGGCCAGGATATTGGATGTGGAAGAGAGAACCATCAGGAACTATATCCGCGAGTGGGACAACAACCTGTTCAGTGTTTTGTCAGGGAATAACAAAGCTTCGTATGCCAAGTTGAAGAAAGGGGTGTCAGGTGCCAATACCATTCTTCCCAACCAATACCAGCTCCAGGTCGCGCGAGTTTTCGGCAAGCTCAAAGACTATCCCAAGGTATCAACCAGAGTTTTATGGAAACAAATCAGGATAGAATATAAAGGATTAAACAAAAGAGATTATCTTATAAAGATATATAATAATAATTTAAGCAATAATCCTACCAGGCGCCCTACATATAATGCAGGAAAAATTATTGTACAAGATACTGATAAACAATTTGATAAATGCTTTATTTTTGAGCATTTCAAAAACCCTATCTATGAGTCTGGGTTCGATGTTGAAAACACATGTTATCCCGACAATTGGTGCCGCCATCCCGATGCAAGAGCTTATTTCAAGAAGGGGAGGTGGTATCATGGTTCCATTCACGGGACAAGAAGAGGGAGACACAGGGAAGGGTATCTGGAATACAAGGGGCTGACCCATGAGATAGACATGCACAACGCCATGTTCTATTTCATGGTTCCGTTGTTGCCAGACTCGGTTTCAGAGAAAGACAAGACCGCTTATTATGATATGGTGAAAGCAGGGACATTATACGATGATCTTATAGAGGATATGTATGATAAGCTAAAGGAGGGACTTGCTGATAACGAGTATGGCCTATTGTCTTTTGGCGCGATTGATGTTCATGGCCTTCTTCCTGATAGAGATACTGTCAAGACGGAATTCCAGATATATCGGAACATGAAGGGCAAACTGAAGAACAAGGTTAGGGATGTTGCTGTGTTTATGGGGGAGAGATTTCCGACCATCCATGAATGGATGTTGGGGAATATGGAGGTAATGCAGAATCGGCTGGCATGGATAGAGACGGACTTCATCAGCTATGTGGGCGAGAAGCTTACCGCCGAGAATATCAGGTTTGACTGGCTGCATGACGCGGTGTATGTGTCTGAGGAAGACAGCGCAAGGGCGTTGGAGATTTGGGAGTCGGTGAGGAAGGAGTTTGAGCGTGTGTTTATGGGATAGTGCCCGTTTGTCGTTTCTGGCTTGATTTTTTTCTCTGCAATCAAGAAGCCCAGTTTTTTGAAAATAAAAAGCTGAAAATAAATAAGATAGTTTTCCGAGAAAGAGGCCAAAAAACATTCTCGAATTTTGGATGAATTTCTATGAGGGAATACGCAGGTTATAGGAATTGCCTTTGCTGGCAAAAACAAAGGGTGACACCGACATAGGCCAGTGTCACCCTTTGGGGTTCTTTGACATTTGGGATAAGAAAGAATTGTTTGGCTCTTACTCCTTTTTTGAAATCAGTTATCGGAGTTTCGTTTCGGTTAACCAGATGTTCTTATCTGTGGCCGAATGCCCAGGAGAATCTTGGTTCTCAGTATTTTGGAAAATACTCCAGTTTGAAGACATTGGCTTTCTCGTCTTCTATTCCTATCACGACATTTGGAAGTTTGACATTTTTGTCTTCAGCAGATGTGCCATACTTTTTGATTATCTGGTCGCCATAGAGCTTGTTGATGGCTTCCTCAATCTTCGTAAGGTTTGTTCTGCCGCATTGTTTCAATTTCTTATTGTATGACTTGTATAGTCCGTCATGGTCCCGGTACATACGATAAACAAAGCCGATTTGTTCATCACCGGGAAGCTCTATACAAATTGTCTCTTCATGTGCTTGAGTGATTGCAAAGCTGCAATAGGGCGGTTCAATGTAACCATAGTCACCTATCCCTGATTCAGCTATTAGGTGAATGAGTTTGTCTAAATCATTATCAACAATGTTGATGCGTTTGACTCGAAATTTTGCATCATACAATCTTGACATGATTCGGCCATCTTCCACATTCAAAGCAACATATAGTATTTCTGCAGCCTTGTCTCCTTCTTTCGCCTTTCGATTCAGGAAGTTTTTAAGTCTCTTTGTGCCAATCCCGCACATTGATGCCCTTTTGTCACACAACTCCTTGAATTGGGAAACATCTTCAAGAGAAATAACATTTTGAAGATGGCATTTCCCAATTACGGCTTTCCCATTGATGTAATCCTCTCTTGTGAGTTTATGCTTTTTTGGGGAGGACACTTCATTGTTGTTTGTCATGTTCACCTTGCTTTTTTTGTCAAGAACCTGAACCTCAACAAATTTATACACTATAGCAAAATCATCCTGGATATGCTTCTCAATGGTGATGTTCGGGAGTGCTATGTTTGACTTTTCGGTGGAAGTTTCATGCTTTTCGAGCATTTCTCCGTTATAGAGCTTGTTTATGGCATTCTCTATTCTTGCCAAGTTCGTCTTGTCCGACTTTTTTTGTTCTTTTTCGTATCGCTTGCAATGATCTCTGTAAGTGATTGGGGCTGCAAAGTTGATCTGTTCGTCCCCAGGGAGATCTATGCAGAATGGTACAAGGAATGGTGAGCAGGTGCCGAATACGGTGTAGTGGGATGCTATGTGTCCATAGTCTCCTGTTCCCGATTGGCGTATCACACGTATGAGCTTGTCGAAAGAACGTCTGACTTTGTCGAGGTTATTTCTGAGACGAGTCTCTTCACAAATTATAGAAGAGATTCGTTCCTCCTCCAGTTTCAAGGCCATTTGCAGTATTTTTGCCGCTTGGTCGCCTGCACACGATTTGCGGTTTAGGAAGTCCATAACTTTGCCTATGCCTATTCCACACATCGTTCTTTTTTTGTTGAAGAGTTCTTCAAGTTGGTTTGCCTCTTCAAGGGTAACCTTGTTGGATAACACTTTCATTTTGGCGTGTTTTCTCGAGGAATCCACATTGTTGTTTTCTTTCAGTTCACCAGTATCCATCATTAGGTGATATTTGTCGATCGGATTACTGTATTTGCAACACTCATCATCGCAGTTTCCGAGATTCGTTTTTTTGAGGCGGTTGGCATCCTCTTGCTTCAAACACACTTCGTTGTTCTTGACCAAGTCAAGGTGTTCTTGGCTACTTGTGCCGCTCTCATTCTCGTTCCTCGTTGCATAGATGTTGGTTTCTTTTCCAACGCCGCAAACCATTTCGCCGGGATTGACCTGGTTGGCATTGTTGGGTCTGATTCCAGCATTTTCAATGGGCATTGATTCGCCCATTTTGTTATGATTTTTCTTTTTCATATTGTTTATGAATTTATTTAAATTGTTGATATGCAATGTTTTATTATATCTTTTCATATAAAATATGTGTTTAGGTTATAAAAAATTGTTTATTACAAAACCATATCCGATGGCCTTGAAGTTTTCTTATCCCAATATGTCAAAGAACCGTTTTGGATGCCGTCCGCCTATATTAAGACGGACGGCATCGGACTGCGACTATGCTACATCCTTGATTGGATCATGAAGCACAACATGCTTCGCCGATTTTGAGGTCGCAAGGTGTCGTGCATAGGAGTGAACGCAGCTGATGGCATTCAGCCGCTCTTTGTTCTTTTTAGGAACGATTGAGTAATAGATCGTTCTGCCTTTGACCAGTATGTAGGCCAACAAGACATTGGAATCTTTACTGAATAAGCGGCTCAGTTCTTTGCCGCATTCCATTGCCTTCTCACGAAGGTCGAAGATTGATAAATCTTCGCTGTTTAAGTGGAATTTCTTCATACTTAAAAGGGGTTTAATTATTATTAAATTATTTAAATATTTTATATTTAATTTTATTATAATTAATATATACTTTAACTTTTCCATTTTACATTCGATTTGCCATAAATATATGTCTAACAAAATTTTTTAGAAAACAAAGCGGATAGTTTTTTTCAAATGGATAGGATTTGCTTGGGGTGTCTATGCTTTGCTGAAGCGATGCAACAGCAGCTTGTCCAAAAAGATAGAATGACACCAGCATTGACTAATGCCATTCTATTTGGGGTCTTTGTCTTGGGGATAAGTAAGAAGTATGTTGAGTTTTGCCCATTCCTCCTTGCTTAATAAATACAAAAAACAATATTGAATGAAATGAAGCAATACAATATGCAGTTGACAAAAGGCAACGAATCCCAATGGAGTTTTAGGCTTGACATGACAGTCAATCAGATTGACCTTGTAGGGAAGATTATGGCTTTGGTGATGGATGATGCCAACAAGAGGGACAAGGACAATGATGCCAATTCGGAGTCCTGTGATTCTTCAAATTCCTGGAGGAAGACGAGTGACGAGCTTGACGAGTTTCTAAAACCGTATTTGGTGGAAGATGAAACGCCGAGATGATATATTAATAATGTATGTTTTCGGTGGCTCAACCGAAATAAGTTGTACCTTTGCGGCAGCTTATGGGGCAAGGCATCCTGTGAGTCTTGACCAGGTTAACAAATTGAACTAATGATGATAATACGTGTGATTTGATGAAAAAATATGCTGTCGTAAATCTGAACATAGCAAAGCCTAACGAATTGATAACCAAGAATGAATCTAATCTTCCATGAGGATGAGTATTAAACTGATAATCAACTGATTATCAATAAATTAAAAAGGCTATTAGGTTAACTAACGGCCTTTTTTGTGTTCAAATAAGTAATTATTTAGACTTATTTGAGGACATAAGTTATCCTATTTTTGTACATTGTTTTGTACACTTTACAACGATTAAATACAGTAGAGGTATTTTGAGGTTAAGTTGTTGGTAATAAGTAGATTGAATCAAAAAACCTATGTTAACTTATTTTTCTAGGAAATTTCACGGAATTCCGTGGATTTACACGGGTTCTCGATATTATTCCATCGAAATTATTTTCTATACTCTCCCTTGCTTTTTTCGGTTGTTTTTCCCTTGAAATTTACTGTGTGTTCACAAAAAGATAAAACTGCTTGGCCGAGTTTGTGGCTTGCTCCTTTGGGATGCTGCGGAGTTAATGCGCTGATTCTAGGAGACTTTCTGATGAAAGACAGTCGAGTTATAGGATTTGTGGTGAAAGTGTCCTGATGGAGAGGAAAAGGTGTGTCGTGTTTGGTTTGTGAATAGGATGCGACTAACGGAGATTGTGTATTAAAGGTGCAAAGCATACTCTTTGCAATGGTTGAAGAACTCTTCACGTGTTTTGCAGAACCCACGATAAGCGGCTTTTACCATGCCAAACTTTGCTGGTTTTTTCAGTTTCTGCCATTCACCGACATCGAATTTGATTCGGATAGGATAATCTGAATCATCAACTTGTGTAAGGCTTGCTCTTTTCACTTTATAGTAACCCTCAATGTGACTGCCAGGGACAATTGGTGCTATATATCTTACTGTTTGAATATCTTTTGTTTCTTCCATGCCTTTGCGCCCCATGGTGATAGTGTCGGCTGTTCCATTCATAATGGCTTTCACATCATCATTTACATCTTCATCAAGAGTGAGAATCATATAAACAGTATCCTTCGGCTCATCCAAAGTATAATACAAGCCTTTCTGTGGTATGCTGTTGTCAAGTATTTCAGTGGAAGCCTTGCCTATTAAGGATTCTATGAATTTGACAAGCAAATTCCTATTCTCGACATCCTTAGGACGTAGCGGGAATGCTCCAATGTTGACTTCTTCAATGGTCTTGTAGAACTTTGACACTTCAACATCCGCCTTCTGACCGTCACCAGGGAAAAGAATGTAACCGCCAATGACCTCTTTTTTCAATTCATTTGACGAATGTTCCTTGTAGTAAATGGCATCCCTGTATCGGTGCATCTGATTGATGGCGTCTTCGGGTGGTGTGTCAACCCCTCTTTCTGTTCTTCCCTCTATACGGTATTTGGCATCGAAAAGATAAGTCATCTTTATATCCCGTAGGAAGTCATGTTTCGTCAGTTGCAAAACAATGTCTGGCTTTTGGGCAACAGTAGGTACAACTATGTTTTCCATACTGATTGTGTCGTTCTCCTTGTCGTCATGCTTGGGATTATAGACAAGTTCAGCTAGTTCAACGTTGTCTTTCTTGAACAATATGCGTGAATGTTCTCCCTTGCCCAACTCCCATGTGAATATGCTGTTCATTTCCATTCGGTTGCGGTGGTCAACATCCACGTCAATGCCAAGCAATTCCTTAACAATGTGGCTGACTTCGATAAAGCACCATATTTCATAAAGAGTAGCGATGTCTTTGGATTGTAGGCGATAGATGCCGTCATTCAAAGAATAAGCACGGCGCAGCAAGTTCCATGTCCGATATACTTGACTGTAGCCCGTTGCTTTTTGCAAGACCAGGCTTTCTTGATTAAGTCCCTTGAATTTGCCTACCGTACGGAAGAATGGATTCCTTTGCAGGTGTTTCAATGTGACAAGCATGGTCTGCATTTCTTCTTTAAAGGCATCCGATGCGCCTCTGATGGCCTCGATACGATTCTTCAGTGACTCGTACTTCGTCGTTATTTGTCCGAGGGCATGTTTTAAGAAACGGTTTTCTTGGGTGTCGTTGCTTTGTATCTGTTGTTCAATCCGATAAAGGTGCGCAGGCTCTTTGCGGTGCTCGGTTAGTTCATTCTCAATGGAAATGGGTATTCTTGAAAGTTTGTCTGCACGTACATAAGTTTCAATGCCTTGAAGTCTGTGTCGGGGGCGTTCAATAATGCTTTTTACAGCGTTGATAAACTTCTTTTGTTCACCAGCGAAAACGCTCCACCAGACCAGTTCAGGTGTTTCACCTTTTGTATCGGGAGAGAAACCATGAAAGGTGCGCTTCATGTAATCAAGTGACAACATGCGGTATTCACTTTCGATGTCCTCAATGATTTTTCGCCAGTGTTCATGGTAATTGAGTTTGGTGCTCAGTACTTCAAAACCAAAGCGGAAATGCCGTAACTCTGTGCCTATATTATAATCAATTTGAATCTCGCTTTTGCCGATGTCATTTCCGTAATTGATGAATCCAGCAAGTATGCCTTTGCGAAAACTGAAATTCTCATTGTCGTTTTGAAGGATACTGCCGAAACGAGCATCTTTCACATGGTTTTCAAACTCCACCCATATTGGGTATTCGGCATTGTCAAAGAATATCGTTGGAGCAGCTTCACCGTCACGAATGATTTGTTCGTTGCCTTCTTCGTCTTGCTTGACAACAGACACAACACCATCCGACCATGAGTAAGAGGAGGTCAAATTTTCTTTTCCCACATTCCTCACGGCTTTGTCCCAAATGGCATTGAACTTGCTGCATTCAACGCTCATTACGAAATCCTGGTGTCTAATTGTCAGTAATTCCATATTGGTTTAGCTCCAGAAACTGGTATAACCAGACGACAAACGTTTCTTCATCTCGTCCAATTTGGCGAGGGAAACGGCTTTGTATGATTGTTTGGATTCTTCCTCTGTGAATAGATTGCTGCACATGGTTTCTAACCCTGCTTTGATTGCGCTTTCAAGGCTTTCAAGGAATTTTATGCTCACCTTGGTTTCGTCACCTTCAATTCGGGCGAGGATTTTCATGTTGGTTATTTCGTCCAATGCACGGGCAATCACATAATCTTGTGGAAGCTCTTCTCCATCGGCATTCTGATTGTACGGAAGATTGTTGATCACATAAAGAAGCACCTCGTTTCTTGTGCGATAAGCAACTTTGAAAGGAGTGCCTTCCAACTTGTCATTGATACCTTGCAGGTAATTAATGGCCGTATCACAAACGTTTTGGTATTGGTCGTAAATGTCAACACCTTCAACGGCAGTTCCTATCAAATCTTCCACGTCAAGTTTGCCTATTGGTTCATGCCGATTTGTAAGACCACCCTTTAAATCAACCTCATTCATTTCAATCGTCATAGCTCGGTCAAGCACCTTCCGGCTAAAAGAGAAGGTGGTTTCGTCCATATTGACGGTGCCGACTACTATCAGATTCTGCGGAATGGTAATACCTTCTGACTCAAACTGTTTTGTAAGCGCAAACACTTTTTCTTCCGAACACCCTGCCAATAATATTGATACAAGTTCCGAATACCATCCTTCTGGAATAATTTCACCTGTCTTTGGGTCTCTTTCTTTCTTATATACTGGCTTCAGTATAGGATCAGTAGTCACATTCCCGTTTGTTGCTTTTCTAGATTCAACAACACTGAGGTATTCAGCAAAATATTGTTCTACGGGTGCCAAATTCATTTCGTCGAGGCAAAGGAAATAGGGGACATCAGGCTCTTCCCAAGCCCGGGCAACAAACTTTAGGAAATCTCCGGCTACAAATATAGGTTGGCCACTTACCCTGCTGACATAGCCTATTAGCTCACTGGAGTCATGCCAATTGGGCTTCACCTGCACCATTTCAAAGTTTCTGGGCTTTTGCGCCTTGAACTCTTCGCTATCTATATCCCAGCAGGCTCTTGCCAATTCTCTGACAATACGGCTTTTGCCTGTTCCAGATATGCCAGCCAGCAACAAAAAAGGTTTCGATTTGATGGCTGTGATGTATGGACGATACTTTTTATTCCTCATGGTGTTTTTTCTTTGTATATGGAATAAAGAAAGAATGTCGGATGGCTCTGTTTGGTATCTTGTATCTGATAAAGAGGTGTGTTCAATAAAAGATGCCAAGTTCTCATCTTTAGGCATAAAAGAGTCGATTAGTTCTTGGGACACGAAAGATAATAGGTTCGTCTTAATTGCAGATAGATTAAGTTCGGTAAAATACTCATTTCTAAGTATCCAAATGGTAAAAGCAGCGCATATCTTTTCTGTATTAAGATAATGCTTTATGTTTTTGTAATAAGACGTTTCTCGTGTCACTACGGCATTGTGAACCTTAAATAAAGGATATTGTCCCCTTGTCGGATAGTCATAAATCTGGGATGTGTTTTGTTTGGAATTATTAACCACTCCTACTGAGGTGAAATTACTACCGACTCCGCAATCTTCTATTGGCTTTATAGTTGTGTAAAAGTTTGTGGTATAATAATCACCCTTTACATTTACTAATTTCTTTACATTCTTAATGAATATATTTTTGTCTTCTAATGAGTTAAGGTTACAGTCTTTACCCTTTTCCTTGAAAAACATATCTAATGCAAAAAAGTGTCTCACTGCACTAACAATTTGTGTCTGTCCTTGTTTGTGGTCTTCGGTCAATGAAGACAAAGCCAAGTATGATTTCAGAATAAGTTCTTTTGGTAAGTATGCCATATTGTTGTTATTATTCGGGTAAAACATTTAATAGGGCTTTAGCAATTACCCATCCTAATATTGGGGGTACAGCATTGCCAATTACTTTGTATTGAGATTGTAGAGGAATCCCGTTAAATGAGAAGTTATCTGGAAATGATTGAATCCGAGCACACTCGCGCACGGAATATCTTCTGTTCTCTACCGGATGCGTAATACCACAGTTTTCTGGTTGTGCCGATGCTGTAATTGTCCCATTGATTTCACCAAAGGCAAAACGTCTAAAGAACTTCGGGGCATGATAACGTTTTGGGTCGTCTGCAATCTTTTTAAATCTCGGTGATAATAATTGGTACGGAATATCTTTCCACGAACGACCTTCAAAAACAATCTCTGGTAAATCCTCTTTGTTGAACCCAGGTGTAAAGTAATCAAATGCTTGCATTCCATGTCGACATCCACCAATCAATTCTACTGTGCGTTGAGTAGTCTCGCTATATTCCCAAACGACATCGTTTTGAATTTGATGTACCCCCTGAAGAATATAACCAAGTAATAACTCTTCTTCTCTTCCAAAACTTTTAGAAGGAATCTGGTAATCGTGAACAACTTGTTGCAGATTGTTGAAATCGAAATGCCCAATATTTAATTCTGCATCAATTCCAATGATTATTACTCGGTATCTTTGTTGGGGGACTCCGTAATCGCTCGCACATACAAGTTGCATACTTGTATTATACCCCATATCTCGCATTCTATTTGATATTTCTTGAGGAACTGTTGTAACCCCATCTGACATTTTGGAAGATAAGATTCCTCTAACGTTTTCAAATACAAATGCTTGTGGTCTGTGTCCGTTTTCAATTTTAGCTCTGATGATTCGTTCGCATTCTTCAAATAACGTTCCCCTGCCATTGGCGTCATTTACACCTTTGCGATTTCCTGCATTTGAAAAAGGTTGGCAGGGAAATCCAGCAAGTAAAACATCAAAGTTTGGAATTTGATTTGCATCAACATTTCTAATATCTTCTAATAGGCATTGAGCTCCATCATTTGTCAACAAAGGATTACTATTGTAACATACCTGAGCATCTGCATCAAAATCATTTGCGAAAGCTATTTCTGTGTTTAATCTCTCAAAATCATGTCCAAGGAAAGAGAATCCTCCTGTAAATCCTAAATCTAAGCCACCACAGCCAGAAAACAATGATACGATTTTTATTTTCTTTCTCATCCCATTTGCCTTTTTTTGCGCTCGCTCATCTCCAGCTTACGGGCTTCTTCAAGGCACTATAGAAGCGCGGACATTGTCTTATCCACGCCTTAAGGCCCTGAGAACTGCCCGAATTGTTGATAAGTCGCCGCCCGCGCAACGCGGGCGTTCGCAAACCTATTCGCAACAATTCGTTCTTAAAATTTCTCAGGTTCTAAGGCTATGCTGAATAGCGGCAAACGCTATGATTTATAATATGTTATACTGGTTTTTCTTGATGATAGTTTATTTGTTTAATAATGACTGTTGTTTTGATATGGTTGTTTGTGCTTTGTTGATTATGGGTGCAAAGATAGGGATTTTTTTCAAATCGCTTTTTTTCGATAAAGAAATAATAATTTGAGAAATTTTCTCATTTTTTTGTTGTTGTATATTCAAATTCTGTGTATTTTTGCAAAAAAATTGAGAAATGTTAGTAAATTTCACGGTCAAGAACTATCGATCTTTCAAACAAGAACGCACCTTCAGCATGGAGGCGGGTTCAATAAAAGAGCATAGAGAGTCGGTAATCAACAAAGGTAAATTAAGTCTGCTTCCGCTGGCAGTGTTTTATGGAGCAAATTCTGGTGGCAAGAGTAATTTGATTCAGGCAATATCCACGATGAGGTATATGGTTAGACGTTCTGTACAACTGAATGAGGGTGATGAGTTACCATACGACCCTTTTGCTTTGGATGAGATTTCGGATACTCAGCCAACATTGTTTGAAATTCAATTTATCAAAGGCGAAGTGCTCTATCGCTATGGTTTTGAGTACACTAAAAAAGAGATTGTCTCGGAATGGTTGTATGAAAAACAGTTTGGAGAGAAGGAGTATGAACTCTTTGTGCGTTCGCGAGATCTGATAGATGTTTCGCCCAAAAGATTTCCCGAGGGAGAGGGCAAGGAGGATTTGACCAATTCGAATCGCCTCTTTCTTTCACTTGTTGCACAGCTAAAGGGTGAAAAATCCAATTCTGTGATGGGTTGGTTTAGACAGTGCAACGTGCTTTCTGGAATTGACAGTGAAGGTTATGAGGCTTTTACACTCAAAATGTTTTTGGAGCATCTAAACGGAGCGGATGAAGCGCAGGGGTTTTTCAAAACATTGCAGTTGGGTTTCACTCGCTTTTCGGTCAAAAAAGTCGATATTCCTAAAGATGCTTTGAACAGTGCTCCCGAGTCAATAAAATCACAAATAGAAAAGGATTTGACGACAGGGAATCTCGTTGAGTCTATAACTACCCACAATGTGTATGACGAAAATGGATTTGTTGTGGGTGAGCGCAATTTCCACAAGAATCAGATGGAGTCGGAAGGAACCAAGAAAGTGATTGAAATGTCGGGGCCGATTTTTGACACACTCAACGAAGGCAAGACGCTGATTGTGGATGAATTGGATGCCAAACTCCACCCGTTGCTGACGCGGAATATCGTTCTGCTGTTTATGGATCCCGAAAAGAACCAGCATGGAGCGCAGCTTATTTTCGCCACACACGACACCAATTTGTTGGATTTGGAAATAATTCGCCGTGACCAGATTTGGTTTGCCGAAAAAGACAAGGTGGAGGCAACAGACCTTTATTCGCTTGTGGAGTTTAAGGATGAAGACGGAAAGAAAGTACGCAACGACCGTGACATCAAGCGTGATTACATTCGCGGACGCTACGGAGCCATACCGTTCATTGGAAAATAGGAGTCGAGGTTATGGGGTATTCGAGAAAAGAAGAGATAGCTAAACTGAAGCGGGAACGCAAGGAAGCCAAAGCCGCAAAAAAGCGCAAGGAAAATGTACGAGAAAAACTTGTGCGTTTTCTGATAGTGTGTGAGGGGACAAAAACGGAGCCCCATTATTTTGAGGCTTTGATTAAGAACCATATCTCGACTGTCCGTGAAGTGACTATTGAAGGGGAAGGAAAAGCCACCGTGGCTTTGGTGGACGAGACAATGGAAATCAAGAAAGACTTGGAGCGGAAAAATGCCATGACCTTTGACCGTGTGTGGGTGGTATTCGACAAGGATGACTTTGATGATTTCAACGAAGCCATTGAAAAAGCTCGCAGATTGGGTTTTCAGAGCGCCTGGACGAACGAGGCTTTTGAGTTATGGTATTACTTGCATTTCGAATATTTGGATACTGGCATTGGACGCGCAGAATATATCCACAAACTTCAGGAAGCCTTTAGGAACAGAATGGGAGACGAAGGCTTTAAGTATAAGAAAGGGAATCCAGATATTTACAAGTTGCTGCAACAGTATGGCAGGGAGGACTTGGCCAAACGCTTTGCCCAACAACTGCGCAGTTTATATACAGGAACCGATTATGCCTCACATAAGCCCTGCACAATGGTGGACAAGTTGGTGGAGGAATTGGAGAAGCCTGAATTATTGTTGAAAAAGAAATGATAAAGGAGGGCGAAAAACCTTGATTAGATAACAGCGAAGGTAAAAAGAATTACTGAATGCAAAACATTAAACGGGCGAAAACTTCAAAAAAATGCAAGTTTCCGCCCGTTTAACACTAATCACAATGGAAGCAGGATGCGATAAGAAACATGGGACTTGTTTGGTAGATACTACAAAGAAAATGAGTACTAAACCGAAATTGCTTTTAAGTTATTGGTAACGACTGCATTTTAAACTTTTTTTTGTATTTTTGCAGCTTCTTTTGAAAAGCACTAAAGCAATCGTATATTCAAGGAAATGAAGAACTTACTAAAATCTCTATTCCTATTTGTCGCTCTCTTCGCCTTCACACAAGGCGTTTGGGCGGAGACCTTTATCACCGATGTGATGATTATCTCTGGCAACCAAAGCCAAACCGACGGTTACAAAACCCAATACCAAAATGAGGGCTGGACGGTTATCGACAACGACCTGAACGCGGGTGCAGGCGGCAACTTTATATACTTGCTCTATAAGACGAATGAAAGTTCGGGAAGCAGTGACACGGCCGTCACGGGCTTCTATCTCAAAACGGGGAATGACGATCATCCCAACACCATAACCCACGACGGACACACCTACAGCCTCGTTCCTGCGGTCGGTGCCTACGACCTCAACTGCGGGGCCAGTGGTGCCTACATCTTTCTTTATTACACAAAGGAAACCTTTTCACCGGGTCGCATTGTCACCGACATCTTCTTTAACAACAATTCAAATGGTGCATTGGGTGCCAATGGTAACACATCCAGTGGCTTCGACCTCAACAGCGGTGCGGGTGGCGACTACATCTACATGCACGTTGTCACCATCACTACCGATGACATCATTGATGTTTACACGGAAACCCAATTGAGGAATGCGGTGATGCTCAACGATGCCAACATCCGGATGATGGCCGACATCAACATCACCTCGGAGGTAGAAATCAACAACAACCGTACGGTCACGCTCGACCTGAACGGCCACACGCTCGACCGTGGCTTGAGCAGTTCCACCAATTACGGCCATGTGCTGAAGGTCATCAGCGGCAGCACACTCACCATCAACGATGCCAGCGGCGACAACAGCGGCGTCATCAAGGGAGCTTACACGGGACAAGGCGGAGGCATCCGCAACTATGGCACAATCATCATCAACGGCGGCACCATCCGCGACAACCATAGCGGCACCAAGGGCGGCGGCATTAACAACCACAACGGCGCCTCGCTCACCATCAACGGCGGTGTCATCACGAATAACGAAGCGCAAGACGGCGCTGGCATTTATAACGAAGCCAACGGAACGATAACGATCAATAATGGCTCCATCACTGGCAATACCACTAACAGATATGGTGGGGGAGGAATCACCAACTACGGTACCCTTGCCTTATACGGCGGCACGATCTCCAACAATACCGCCATTATGGATGGTGGAGGCATTTGGACCGACAAATCACTTACTGTCAATGGGGCTACCATAGAGGGGAATAGCGCCAAAAATGGCGGCGGCATTTGCATCTCCCATGGAACGACCGATCTCACCAACGTCACCATCAGCGGCAACACTTCAAAAGACGGCGGAGGCATCTACATCTATGAAGACGGCACCCTCACTTTCAACAGCGGCTCCATCTCGGAAAACACGACTACAGAGTACGGTGGAGGCGGCGTTGCCAATCACGGCACCACTACGATTATCGGTGGATCCATAATCGGCAACACCGCTATGGAAAACGGAGGGGGCATCTGGAGTGGAAAGACACTTACCATCAAGGGAGGCACTATCACGGGGAACCGCACTGATAATGGCAGACTTGGCGACGGTGTCCATTTCTATGGCGGCACCTTCAATTTGGAAGGCAATCCGCAAATCTATGGAAATCTGAAAACCAATGGACAGCCGGGTACTAATGTCTTTCTCCCAAGTGGCAAGAAGATTACCGTCAGCGGTGCCTTCACGGAAGGAGCCGATGTGAATATTGCCATGGAAAACCATGGCGTTTTCACTACGGGCTTCAAGAGCCACAACACTGTTTCCCCTGTTGCGATCTTCACACCCGACAACGCCACTTTCTATGTGACTTTGGATGGCGAAGAAGCGCGTTTGAATATCGACCTCAGTGTGGTGTCGTATGTTGATCGCGCATGGGATTCAGTGAACCGAGTAGTGACAGCGCAGGTCAAGACATGTACCAACTTCACCAAATTGGAAGGCAGCAACTCCAATAGTTGCACTGAACTTGGCGACGGGTGGTATGTGGTTTACAAAAATGTCAGCTACAAGAAATGCCTCAAGATGGTTGGCGATGTACACCTCATCCTTGTGGACGGTGCCACGCTCAACGTCAAGGATGGCATCTACATTAAGGAGGACAAAACCTTTACTGTGTATGCGCAAGAGGCTGGGCTGGGCAAGATTTACGCCCACCCTGATAGCGGCCCAGGCATCGGTGGCATGAAAAACAAAACGGCTGGGCATTTTGTCGTCAAAGGCGGTATCATCGACGCCAGGGCAGGTGCGAACAGAAACGCTGGCATCGGCGGGGGCTACGACCATAGTGGCATCCAAAGCGTCACCATATATAGCGGCAACGTCAAAGCCGTAGGCGAGGATGATGGTGCTGGCATCGGCAAAGGAAAATATAACAATGTCCATGAAGTTGTGACCATCTACGATGGCGATGTGTATGCTGAAGGTGGCGATTATGGTGCAGGTATCGGTGGCGGCTTGGAACGAGGCAATGGCGAAGTCATCATCTGGGGCGGCAATGTGAAAGCCAAGGGCTATGGTGGTGCAGGCATTGGAGGGGGATGTGGAGGAGACCAAGACAATCCTATCACCATTCATGGCGGCACCGTCTATGCCAAGGGCGGCGCCGGTGCAGCAGGTATCGGTGGGGGAGATAGCTATGCCTATGCGGATTGTCAATTCTTTCCTCTCCAAGGAGGTCTGGCTGGAACCATTACTATCAACGGTGGCAACGTCACAGCCATCGGCGGTGCTATTCACGGTGCCGGTATAGGTAATGGAGGTGCACCTGAAAGTAGAACTAGAGGAAGGATTACCATTAACGGAGGTTTTGTACAAGCTTATACTGATGATTATAGAGATTGTACAAGTTCGGCCATTGAAGCGGGTGATGACTGGGGATACATCCATATCAACGGCGGTGAGGTCGTTGCCATATCCTACGGCTATGGTGCCGGCATCGGCAGCCACAACAAGCCTAGAATTCGTATCGATGGTGGTGATGTGACGGCAATGAGTGTTTACGGCGCTGGCATCGGTTCATACGGCTCCACTCATGATGAAGTAGGAGGTGATGGTGGCTCTATCTACATTAATGGTGGTAATATTTTTGCCATGTCAGCTGGGAAAGGCGCTGGTATCGGTGGCGGCAATGGCCGTCATGGTGGAGAAATTCATATCAACGGTGGCAACGTGAATGCCATCGGCGGCTATTGCGAATACAGTTACTTTGCGGATCATGGTCCTACCTTCATCAACCTTGGGTATGATGTGAACCCCGCTTATAGCATGGCCGCCACTGCCTTGATGACTTTTTTCGAAGAGTGGCTTCACTCAGGTACCTTCGGCGGAGCGGGTATTGGCGGTGGTGACCATGGGAGCGGTGCTACGGTCAACATCACCGGAGGTACTGTCAAGGCCCAAGGTGGCATGAACTCTTGCCGGGCCATCGGCAAGGGCAATGGCGGCCGTAACAACGGCAGTTTGAGTATCTACAATAAAGCCAGAGTGTATGTCGGTGCCGGTAACGATTCCGTTGTCCAATGGAAAGGCGACCGCATAACGGCTTGCCAAGGTAACAAGGCAGCTGCAGTCACGCATTGTATCCACGACAGCCTGACCTACGCTATTTTCGATGGTGAAAAACATGTTGAACAATGTTTCCATTGCGATCATATAGCTATGAAATTCCACGTGTTTGACGATCAGGACAGATGCACCCTTTGCGGCTATGGCAAGCCGACCTATACGGTCACCGTGTATATGCCGGCTGAGAGTTGCGACGGTACCTACGAGTCGGTCACTTACACGGTGGGGCAAGGAAATGACTTCCAGCTCCCCGAAAGCATCTCCCGCATCGGGGCACTTCAGTTTGTGGGATGGATGCTGGGTACCCCGGCCGATGTCCAAGGCTACGAGTGGATTGACTACGAGCCCTTGTGCGCTGAGAACGGCATCTACTCCAACGTCACATCCGACCTTTCGTTCATTGCCCGCTACGCAGAATATTGGGATGGAACAGGAATGGGAACTATCGGTGACCCCTATCTGGTTGCCACCACCGCTGACCTTGACCAGCTGGCAACTCGTGTGAACGAGGGCCAGGACTTCCTCGACAAGTATTTCCTTCTTGTCGAAGACCTAGCATACGACGGTACGGCCAACAACTACACTAGCATCGGTGGGACACGTCTCTATAACCGTTATGCTAGTTTCAACGGCACTTTCGACGGCGATGGCCACAGCATCAGTGGCATCAACATCCAAAGCGGCATTTTCAGAGGCGTGTTCGGCTATCTGGGAGCCAACGGCAACATCACCCGATTGACGGTCAGCGACTGCACTTTCAAGGGGTCTGCGTTTATTGGCAGCATTGTTGGCTCCAATGAAGGTACCGTTGACCATTGTCTGGTGCTTGGTGGCACGGTGCAAGGTTCCACCAGTTGCGGTCATGTCATTGGCTACAACATCAAAAAGACTCTTTTCAATTACTACACTGCCAACGACAACCTGGGCGGCATCGGTGGGAGCAATTCAGCCAGCACCGAGGTCAACCTCTTTGGCGGCGACAAAGGTTATACCATCCACTGTGCAGAGGGTTTGTCCTTAGAATATGTCAATGGATCGGCTGCAGGTAGTTACGATGATGCCCTCATCGTACATGACGGAACCCTTTATGCCGCAGCGGGTGTCACCATTTCCTTTAAGGTGAGTCCAGCCATGGGCTTCGGCATCGAATCCCTTATGTGCAATGGTACGGAAATCACACCCAACAGCCATGGTGTCTATACCTTCACCATGCCTGCCGCTGATGTGTCAATCACCTCAATCTTGCTGCAAACCACCTTCATTACCGAAGGCAATTGGCATGACGAAGCCAACTGGAGCAATGGCCTTCCTAGTGAGGGTAGCGATGTCGTCATCGCCGCACCAGCCACCATTCATGGCATCGTCAATGTGGGCTATGTCACTTTTGAGAACGGAGGTAGCATCACCATCGCCGATGGTGGACAACTAATCCATGCCGGCAATGTGCGAGCCACCTTGCAGAAGGAAATCATCGGCTATGATGAAGACAACGATGGATGGTACACCATAGCCTCGCCTTCCACCAGTCCCGTCTCCACTGCCAACCTTATCACGGAAAGCGAATACGATCTTTACCTTTACCATGAACCTACGCACTATTGGTGGAACTCTGAAGACAGCCTACACAACTTCAACACCCTGAGAGATCTCGAAGGCTATCTCTATGCCAATGAAGAAAAGGTCACGCTGTCGCTCACTGGCAACATGCAAGCCACCGACAATACGGTCACCATTCCGTTAAGCTATAATAATTCCGCTGGTAGATTGAAGGGTTTCAACCTGGTGGGCAATCCTTTCACGAGAGGACTCACACAAGGTGATCTTATCACCATTGGTGATGATGTCCTTACCACCTACCTTCTGGCCGACGGCGATGGTGAATTGGTTTCATACGCCCTTGCCGAAAGGCCCATCGAGCCAGGTGAGGGATTCTTCGTGCAAGCCACTGAGCCTGGCCAAAACCTAGTCATCAATAGCGTCACCCGAGGGGGACAAGCGAAAGAACACCCCGCTTACTTCCGCATAGAGGTGGGCAACGAAGGCTACTACGACCACGCCTACGTGCAGTTTGGCGGCGGCAACACCCTGCGCAAGATAAAACTCAGCGACAATACACCGATCGTTAGTGTGTTGCACGACGGCGAAGACTGGGCAGCAGTCACCATCGGAAGTGCCACAGGCGAATTGCCTGTCAACTTCAAGGCCACGGAGAACGGAACCTATACCATTAGCGTCAGCACCGAGGACATGGAGGTGGATTACCTGCACCTTATTGATAATATGACGGGTGTCGACACAGACCTGCTCCAGACCCCGAGCTACACTTTTGAGGCCAAGACGACAGACTATGAATCACGTTTCAAGCTGGCGTTTGCCGCAGACGAGGCCGTCTGCGGGCCCAGTGAGGTCTTCGCCTTCTTCAGCAACGGTGAGATCATCGTCGATGGCGAAGGCATGTTGCAGGTCATCGACATGACGGGACGCATCATCATCAATAGAGTCGCGGCGGGCCACGTCTCTACCAACGAGATAACACCTGGCGTTTATGTGTTGCGCCTCATCAATGGTGACGACGTGAAGACACAGAAGATGGTCCTTCCATAAAGTCAACCTAAATTCAAATGAAGCCTTGGGGTAAAAAAGGATCTACAGGGCATTCACAATGCCAAAAGGCAGCGCAAAAAAAGTTTGCCCTTTTTCATTGCAAAAAGCCGGAAAAAAACACGGCTTGACCTTTTGCGCGTGTGAAAAGGTCGACCAAACGCTTTTTCTGCCGATTTTCATGGTAAAAAGCCAGCGCAGAAAAAAAGTCCGCCTTTTTCCATGCAAAAAGCTGGAAAAAAACACAGGTCTGCCTTTTTGCATTGCAAAAAGGCAGACCTGGCATTTTGCCTTCCCGTGAGCATTCCGAAATAGCACATTTATTGCATGCCTATTACCCCGATATGTAATAAGCACCCGCTGTGGTATTTTCATGTCTTTTGGTTTGCAAAAATACAAAATATTTGTAAAACGCAAACTAAAGTTAGAAAAAAATACAATATCTAAGCTGCTCCCAAACGCTCTTTATTCTCCTTCTACCACTTTGATTTCGTCGGGGGTGAGGCCGTAAAGTTCGTACACCATGCGGTCTATTTCTTTGTCGGTGGCGGCAATTTGGGTGGTGAGGGCGTTGCAGTCGGCCTTGTATTGGGTGAAGTAGTCCTCCCATTCGTCCTGTTGGGTGAGGGATAGGCTGATCTTCTGCTTCTTTAGTTCGGCCAACACGGTTTTGAAGTCGGCCTCATCGAAACGCTCCAATGTAGTGGTGATTTTCTGAACGCCCAAGTTCTCCTGCAAACGATGAAGGAAACGCTGGCGCTTCTGCTGAAGCTGCTCATTTGAAGTAAGTATTTGGTCTGCCAAAACAGACAGACTATCCGCATAGTCTTTGTTCTCTAAAGAAGACAAGTCGGGCAATGGAAAAGGCTCCAGGTATTTTGTCTTAAATCTATAATATCCACCCCTTAATTCCGTGCCTGTTTTCGTCAAGAAATACCAAGTGATTTTTGAATTGAAAATAGCCAAATAAGCCTTATAGATTCGATCACAAGGCTCTTTTAGAATCAATCCGTAAGATGTGTCATTATGCAATCTGCCAACATTATCAAAGCACATTGATGAGCCGAAACAAATGTCAGGCGTAAAAATCTTTCTTGCACTTAAATTCTGAATGCTTCTCGCATTCCATAAAGCATACCATATTGGATAAGACATTGATGCCGTTCCGCGATTTTCAAGACGTTCTTTAATGGATTGAAAATATTCAAAACACTTTGGAAAGTTCTTCTCTAGTTCGGTTTCGTTGTAAAATACTGTCTTTTCGCTTTGCAGATGGTATGGATAAATCAAAAATTCCTTCTTATCTATCAAGTTATATCTTGAAATTGTTTTTCCTGTAAATATTGGCTTGCAAATATCACGTTCAATTAAAATTCTTGAATTTGAAACCAGTGAAAAGCCCTCAATGTAGTTTTCTTTTTCAATGCAATCGTACAAATAGAATGCTTTATTGTCGCCACTAACAATGCCTTGGAAGATTCCTTTGAAAACATCTTTAACCTTAAACGGCATTTTGTTCAATTTGTCCAAAATACCAGCGTCGTTTCCTGAAGAAATGTTCCAGCTATTAGAGTCCGACAAGCGGTCTTCAGGGATGTTTTCGGTCTCAATAGAATTGCTCAATTCTTTGGGAGCAACTTTTGCAAATTCAAATTCGTGGTTTTGACATTTCGAAAGACCAATTATGCAAGTATATACACTTGCGTCTTCAAAGACCTGTTCTGCACCAAAATGTATCAAGGATTTTAGAGCCTTGTTGCCATAGATGAATTTCCGTATTCCTATTCCGAAGCCAGCATTTATAAACTTATGCGGAAGAATGAATGTCATTAAACCTTTATGATTCAGCAGAAAAAAGGCTCGTTCCATAAACAGGACATAAAAATCGAACCGCTCTGTTGCTGAAGCATAGTGTTGTTCGTAGAATTTTGATTCCTTTTCAAAGTTTTCACGTAAGCCCTGTACTCTCAAATACGGCGGATTTCCAATGACCACATCGAAGCCGCCCGTGTACTCGGGTCGGAAGGCTTCTTCGATGGAGACGCAATGGGGATATTCCACGGGAAGTGGGTCGAGGCCATGGTGTTCGCGGTTGGTCCGGATATACTCGATGGCGTTGTAGAGGTGCTCGTCGGAGTTGATATAGGTATTGCCGAATTTTCTTCCCCATAGGGAGCACTGCGTGACGCCTTTTTTCGGTAGCTTGTTGGCCGGTAGGGTAGCGTCCGGTAGGGTCAGCGGGTCATGACCCGCTGTCGCTACCGCGGTCGTACCTACCGGGCTCTCCGTCGCTATCGCGGTCGTACCTGCCGGTCCCTTTTTCGTCGCTACCGTTGTCGGTATTGTTCTGCCCATAGCGATATTCACGGCGCGCGCCGTCATCGACTTTATCTTTCCCACTATCTTCGGCACCTCTTCCTCTTCACACACAAGGAGTAGGTGCATGTGGTCGAAGCAGATGTTGTAGGCCAAGACGTTCAGCTTGTCTTCCTCCACAATCTTCGCCACAGTCTCCGTGATGATGATTTCCTCTTCCGTGCTCAAAAGCATCGGCTCGGGGTAAGGCCGCGTGCCGTGGTCGCGAAGCCGTCTCACGTCGTATTCTATCATTCTATCGGAAGTTCGGCTGTCGTGAACGGCCGTAGTGATATGCCATGGTCGCTTTTGCTTTTCGCGGAAGATTTTAGGGAATTCCTTCTCCCAACAGAAGGCCTTGTCGCCGGCAATGGCTGGATCATCGATGAGGGAGTTGCCACATTTGATGTTGTTGTTGAGCGAGTTCAGCTTGCGATGAGGCTTAGCGGTACGGAGCCACAACGACAACTTAGCAATCTCTACGCTCTCCTCGTTGATGTCCACGCCGTAAAGGTTGTTTTCTAAGATGGAGTTCTCAACATTGGGAAACACGATGGTTGCACCCTCGACCTTGGCCTGCATCTCGTCAATAAGTTTATGCTCAGCGATGAGGAAATTCAAAGCGGCATTGAGGAAGGCACCACTACCGCAAGCGGGGTCGCAGATGGAAATCTGAAGGAGCCAATCACGGTAGGCATCAAGCTTCTCGATGAGAGCCTTTTTGGTGGCCAGCTGACGTTTCTTGTCGGTGAAGTACTCGCTCTCATCGATGCCGAGTTCCGCCTTCTTCTTACGGCAGAGCTTGCCAACGGTGTTTTCAACGATGTACTTAGTAATGTATTGTGGGGTGTAGAAAACGCCATCCTTCTTGCGCTTGCTGATGAGCGGCTTTCCCAGCGGGTCTTGACCCGATGTCAGCCGCTCTGTTACCTCTTCTATCTCCGTTAAAGAGTTCTCGAAGATGTGACCAAGGATATTGACATCGACATCGCTTTGGAAGTCGTAGTCGGAAATCTTCTTGCAGTAGCGCATCAGCACCTCGTCGGAAATGGTGAGGCCATCAAGGATTTCATCCGGCTTGAAAAGGCCGCCATTGTAGGCAAACACTTCGTAGTTCTTGCCTTGAAAGCCGGTATGCATGTAGCCGAAATACTTCTTCAGACGATTGTAAAATGGCTGATACTCGTCAAGGTCTTTCAGCTTTTCCCACTGGTTGATGATGAGCATGATGGAATTGGGCGGCAGCAGACCGCGGTCTTCGGCGAAGAGGATGAAGAGCAGCCTGTCGAGGAGTTTCTGAGTCTTTTTGAACAATAGAATCTTATGCTCCGTGTCTTTTGTCGGGTTGTGCTGAAGGATGTCCTCAAACAAATCCCGCTTGAAGTTGGAGTAGTCCTTATAGAGCGCATTGGTTATCTGGTCTTCGTTGGTCAAGCTCGCTGCCTTGATTTGCTTAGGCAGGTTCTTTTCGATGTGTTCGTAAGCCAAACAAATCCATAGCCTTGCAAAGTCGGCACGGGTAAGATGGAACAAGTCAAACTCCTCGAAGTCAACGGCGTTGTCGATGTAGAAGCGGAGCTTCTCGAAGTTGGAGATGACAACGTAAACGGCTTCTTTGTGTTGGCTCTTATAGTTGAAGGCCTGTGCCTCAACTTTGCTGAGGTCAGGCGTTTTGTGGTCTTTCAGCTCAATCACACCCACAACCTTGCCTTCGACGAGAATGGCACCATCGGCTTTCTTACTGTTGGTCTCGTTTTTCTTCTCGGTGGTGAGGTTGAAATTAGGGTCGGGATTCAGGGTGTAGCCGAGAATCTTCACAAACAATTCGCGAAGGAAACCTTCTTGGAACTGCTCTTCC